>Ga0209396_1000146_pt1 | contig 92263 bp, 72 predicted proteins | sample GOMGulsemesocosm_6_FD_184638 | JGI IMG/M metagenome (GOLD analysis project Ga0209396, IMG submission 184638) | Methane-oxidizing microbial communities from mesocosms in the Gulf of Mexico - GOM8C Gulf of Mexico (SPAdes) (version 2) | ecosystem: Environmental > Aquatic > Marine > Cold seeps... | reverse complement strand
TATTTTAGCTACATTGAGATTACTCAGCGACCACACCAAACCTTATGGCAACAATATAAAGAAGTAGAAGCAACAACTGATCATTTCGCCATGCAGCATATAAAAACGGTTGAAGATATATACCCAGTATTTAGAGAACTGTTCAAGAAGAATAACAAAGTAGCCTAACTTATGATGGATAAAGTGGAGGTAGATGATGACAAAACGTAGACCCTTAGATGATCAATGTGACTGGAATTTTGACTTACTTGCACAGTATCAAGTAGAAATTGAACGCGTTGCAAAACACTACCGTCTCGATACATACACTAACCAAATTGAGGTGATCACCGCTGAACAAATGATGGACGCTTACGCAAGTGTCGGCATGCCTATTGGTTACAATCATTGGACATTCGGAAAAAAGTTCATTCAAACTGAGCAAAATTACAAACGAGGACAAATGGGTTTAGCCTATGAAATTGTTATTAATTCAGACCCTTGTATCTCCTATTTAATGGAAGAAAACTCTATAACTATGCAAGCTTTGGTTATGGCACATGCTTGTTACGGACATAATTCATTCTTTAAAGGAAATTATTTATTCAAATCATGGACAGATGCTAGTTCTATTATCGATTACTTATTATTTGCTAAAAACTATATCAGTGAATGCGAACAGAAATTTGGTATTAGTGAAGTAGAGTCTTGTTTAGATGCTTGTCATGCCCTAATGAATCATGGAGTTGACCGATATAAAAGACCACAAAAGATATCATTAGAAGAAGAGTTAAAGCGGCAAAAAGGCCGAGAAGCGTATTTGCAATCTCAAGTAAACACTTTATGGCGAACAGTACCTAAAGGCCATGAGAGTACTGAATATAAAAAGCCAAGATTTCCAAGTGAGCCTCAAGAAAATATTTTATATTTTATAGAAAAGAATGCCCCTTTATTAAAACCATGGCAACGTGAAATAGTACGTATTGTTCGTAAAGTTTCACAATACTTTTATCCGCAAAAGCAAACCCAAGTAATGAACGAAGGTTGGGCATGTTTTTGGCATTATACTATTTTAAATCACTTGTATGATGAAGGTTTAGTCACTGAAAGGTTCATGATGGAGTTTTTACATAACCACACCAATGTTGTTGCACAACCTGATTACAACAGTCCTCATTACTCAGGTATTAATCCCTATGCCTTAGGTTTTAATATGTTTATTGACATAAGAAGAATATGTGAGCACCCCACTGAGGAAGATAAATTATGGTTTCCAGAAATAGCAGGCAGTAATTGGCTCGACACGTTACATTTTGCAATGGAGAATTTTAAAGACGAGAGTTTTATTAGTCAGTTTTTATCACCAAAGTTGATGCGTGACTTTAAGTTATTTTATCTACATGATGATGACAAAAATAGTTTTATTGATGTCGCGGCAATACATAATGAAAGTGGTTACAAAAAAGTAAGAGCTGCTTTATCTGAACAATATAACCTCAGTAATATTGAAGTAAATATTCAAGTGGTAAATGCTGATATTGATGGCGATAGATCGCTAACCTTAAAATATACTCCTCACCAGAATGTACCACTTGGAGATACGAAAGATGAGGTTATAAAACATCTATATTCGTTATGGCAATTTGATGTAAAACTCGTACAAGATAATGAAGATGGCGTAGAAGAAATTATTGCACGCTGTCCAACCGCTCATCAAAGTGCGGATATAGAAAAGGCAAGCTAAGCTTGCCTTTAAGTTTACTTTACGATGCTTATTAGTAATAAATTACCCGTTTAAAAACGTGTGATTACTCCACTAACTCTTTTAAAACATCATCTTTAAGTTCTGACCAGAGTTTGCCTGATTCGATACCATATTTGCGTACAGCAAATACTGATTCATCAAATTTATTTTCACTGGCTAATTCAATGAGTTTTTTATAATACACGCGAGAAATTTCACGTCCTTTAGGATGAGAAAAATATAATGAACCAAGGCGAGAATACAGGCCTTTAAAACCATTTAAAATCAATAAATAAATAGAATTTCCTGAAGCAACCACAAGCTCTTTATTTAAGCGGTAGTCAAATTCAGCAAATGCTTCACCATTGTCTTCAATATCTTCATAGGCTTTGATTAACTCAATCGCTTTTTCAGGATTGTTTTTAATCGCACCACGAACATAAATAGCACTAATATTCGTACGGGCTGACATAAGGTTATCAACTAAGTCAGGAATACCTTCTTGGTCGAGTTGCGCTAATGTTTCTAAAATATTTAAACTAGAAGTTTCCCAAAAGTTATTAACCTTTGTCGGTTTGCCATGTTTAATGGTCAACCAGCCATCTCGTGCTAAGCGTTGTAGGACTTCACGCAACGTTGTACGAGTAACCCCAATAAGTTCTGATAACTCACGTTCTGCAGGTAATATTGAACCAGGAGGAAAACCTCCATTCCAAATCGACTCAACAATATATTGTTCTGCAAACCCTGCTGGGCTATGTGCCTTAATAACCATACTGCTCCACACGATATCTAAAATTTCATCTATTAACTGATTGTACCAGAACATATATTTGACACAAGTCTATAAAAAGTGACTATACGCTTATTATATAAACATAGATTATTTACAAGCCCGACAATTGCGCATAAACTATTGTCATTATTAACACTTTAATAAAAATAATATTCATTCTCGGCGAAAAAACAAATCGTCATATTCTTAAATAAATAGGTAAATTATGCAACAATCTTTCATGAGTGCATTTTATAAAAACTTTCTTGGCAATTCGCCAGAATGGTACAAACTTGCAATAATCTCATTCTTAGTGATTAACCCCGTACTTTTTTTCTTAGTCGACCCCTATACGGCAGGTTGGGCATTAGTTATAGAATTTATTTTCACATTAGCTATGGCGTTAAAATGTTACCCCCTTCAGCCGGGTGGTCTACTTGCTATTGAGGCAGTAGTCATAGGTATGACTACACCAGGTCAAATAATGCATGAAATGATTGTTAATTTTGAAGTATTACTACTGCTAATTTTTATGGTGGCAGGTATTTACTTTATGAAAGGCTTATTACTTTTCTTGTTCACCAAAATAGTGACTAAAATACGTTCTAAAATGCTCGTATCTGTACTGTTTTGTTTCTCTGGTGCTTTCTTATCAGCGTTTCTAGATGCCTTAACGGTAATTGCAGTTATCATCAGTGTAGCCATTGGTTTCTACTCGGTTTATCACAAAGTGGCTTCAGGAAAAGATGCAAGTCATGATCATGATCACACCTCAGATAACGAATTAGTTGATTATTCTCGTGATGATTTAGAACAGTTCCGTGGTTATTTACGTAACTTGTTAATGCATGCTGGTGTGGGTACTGCTATTGGTGGTGTTTGTACAAAAGTTGGTGAGCCACAAAATTTAATTATCGCTCAACAAGCGGGTTGGGAATTTGTTGAATTCGCCATCCGTATGTCGCCAGTCACTATCCCGGTATTTATTGCAGGAATGCTTACTTGTCTAGCATTAGAAAAATTAAAATGGTTTAGCTACGGTGTTGCTCTACCTGAAAATGTTCATAAAGTATTAAACGATTTTGACATTGCAGAAAGTAAAAAACGTACTAAACGAGATAACGTGAAGTTAATCATGCAAGGTGTTATCGCTGTATGGTTAATTGTCGGATTAGCACTTCATTTAGCTCCTGTAGGGTTAATTGGTTTAAGTGTTATTATTCTCGCGACATGTTTCACTGGTGTCACAGAAGAACATCAAATTGGTCATGCCTTCGAAGAAGCGCTTCCTTTTACCGCTTTATTAGCGGTGTTTTTTGCTGTAGTTGCGGTTATTATTGACCAACAGTTATTTACGCCTGTTATTAATTGGGTATTAACGTATGAAGGTAATATGCAATTAGTGATGTTTTATTTGGCTAATGGCTTTCTTTCAATGGTGAGTGATAATGTATTTGTAGGTACTGTTTATATAACTGAAATTCAAAAAGCCCTTTCTGCTGGGATCATTGATCGTGATCAATTTGACTTACTTGCTGTTGCGATTAATACCGGTACTAATTTGCCAAGTGTTGCAACGCCAAACGGACAAGCAGCTTTCTTATTTTTATTAACGTCTGCATTAGCTCCGTTAGTGCGTTTATCTTATGGACGTATGGTTATTATGGCATTCCCATATACCATTGTATTAAGCATTGTTGGGTTACTGGCTATTTCTTCTGGCCATTTAGAAGAAAAGACACAGAATTATTATGACTCAGGCTTAATTAAGCATCATAGTACTAAAGACAGTGCTGCAGCCCCTGCTGAACACTAAAGATAACGTCTAGTTCTGATATAGACATTTTCGTAAAAAAAAGCGCCCATGTGGCGCTTTTTATATGCCTATAGATAAATATATGGCAACATCACATCTAAATAATAAACATTATCTAAGGACAACTTTTGAAGTTTTTAAGTGATTTATCGGTAAATACCCGCGCATGGCAATTACTTGCCTTCACTGCTTTATGCTTAGAGTTATCTGCTCTCTATTTCCAATATGCCATGGGGTTAGCCCCCTGTATTATGTGTATTTATCAAAGAGCCGCTATTTGGGGAATATTCTTTGCTGGTATTGTAGGGAGCCTTGGTAATAAGAATATCGTATTACGCTTACTCGCATTTTCATTATGGGGGCTTGGTGCAATATGGGGCTTATTAATTGCTATTGAACATGTAGAAATTCAGTCAGCTACTTTGTCATTTTTATACAGCTGTGAATTTGTACCTAATTTTCCTAGTTGGGCACCACTACATGAATGGTTACCTTCATTATTCGAGGCAACAGGTGATTGTGGAGATATTAATTGGCACTTCTTGGGCTATACCATGCCACAAATGATGATTGTGGTTTATAGTGGTTTTACTGCCGCCTTAGCTGTTATTTTAGTCGCGCGACTTGTTGATAAAAGAAAGCTGTAAATACATATAATAATAAGTACTAAATAAAAGGTATTGGTGTAAATAAAGGAGTAATAGAGTCGATAAACTAATGCTCCTCTATCGCCTTCTGTGTAAGTACTCGCAAAACCATAGAACCACAAGGCGTAATTTATAAACAGCTACGCCATGTACGGACTAAATATCGCTAACCGACACGCTATGATTGTGAGCTGATGATTTAATCCGAGGAAACTATTAGTACTTAACTAAGTAGGTTGCTCTATGGTACATTAATTGCCAATAAATAAGGTTACTTAGCATATCCAAACGATAATAAGAATAATATTTCATGAGTATTAACAGACAACACTTCATTTTTATAGCACCGACTTTATCAATTATATTCTACTTCTTTTTAACTTCTTTAGGTGTTGAATATAAGCCATCTGTAGCAGCGGCAATTACACTACTAACTGTTATTTGGTGGATAACTGAACCCATACCAATTCCAGCGACATCACTGGTACCCTTTGCTCTACTTCCTTTGTTTGGCGTACTTGATCATAAGGCTGTTGCCTCATCAATAGGTAGTCACGTTATCTTACTATTGATGGGCGCATTCATGCTTTCTAAGTCATTAGAGAAAAGTGGAGCTCATGAGCGATTAGCTGTTTATATGGTCAGGTTAGTTGGTGTAACAAGTGGTAGAAGATTAGTACTAGGCTTCATGTTAGCTTCAGGCTTCTTAAGTATGTGGATATCAAATACTGCCACAACATTAATTATGTTACCCATGGCATTAGCTATATTAACGCATGTTGATAACAAAAAATTAAAGGTCGCTTTGATATTGGGTATTGCTTATGCAGCAAGTGTCGGTGGTCTTGGCACTTTAATTGGAACCCCACCTAACATCATCTTTGCAGGAATCTATGAAGAGCATACTGGGAAAGAATTTGGCTTCTTTGCATGGATGAAAATAGGTGTACCTGTTGTTCTTATTGCTCTGCCAATCATGGCTTTATGGTTAACACGCCATGTGAAACTTGAGCAGGAAATAATCCTGCCTGAACTCGGAGAATGGAGAGTAGAAGAAAAGCGTACATTATGGATATTTGGATTAACCGCATTAGCATGGATCACCCGAGGTGAACCGTTTGGTGGCTGGAGTTCATTACTTGATATCAAGATTGCCGGTGATAGTACGGTTGCTTTGTTTTCAGTCGTTATTATGTTTCTAGTATCGAATGGGAAAGGTGGAAAATTACTTGATTGGGATACCGCTAAAACGATTCCATGGGGCATGTTGTTATTGTTTGCCGGCGGTATTGCAATCGCTAAAGGTTTTACAGCGTCCGGATTAAGCTCAATGTTGGGTGAATGGTTAACATCATTAGCAAGTTTACCTCCTATTTTGATGATATTAACTGTCTGTTTAGTGGTTACTTATTTAACTGAGATAACAAGTAATACAGCTACTGCTACTTTGCTTATGCCTATATTAGCTGTTGCTGCCATATCATCAGGTTTCGATCCTGTTGTACTAATGATACCTGCTGCCATGGCCGCGAGTTGTGCATTCATGCTTCCTGTTGCTACAGCGCCTAATGCAATAGCCTATGGTACTGGTGAAATTGAGATTCAAGATATGGTTAAAGAAGGAGCTATATTAAGCTTCATTGTATCTAGCATTGTCGCTATGGTTTGTTATGCTTTTTTAGTTTAGCTCTTAGAACAGTTAACCTGAACACTATAAGTTCCTGAAGTTGTTTCAGGAACTTATAGTCAAAATACTGAAATAAACTCAGTATTTTAGCAATTACAAATACTCAGCTAATACTTTACGCGCATGCTGCCAGCGCACATTATCATTTAACTCATTCAACCCACTTGTTGATGTTTTCAATAAACGTAACAAGCGCTGGTTACTCTTTTCATCAATACTGATATTCGCATTGTCGATTACGTCAATACAACTCTCTCGGTTATTGCATAATAGCAACATATCGCAACCCGCTTGCTGAGCGGCTTCGGCACGTTCAACATAACCGCCAACACATGCAGCGCCTTCCATAGATAAATCATCACTGAAAATAACGCCGTTAAAGCCAAGCTCATTACGTAAAATATCTTTTAACCAATAAGGTGAAAAACCAACAGCTTCACTGTCAATCTCAGGAAAAATAACATGGGCAGGCATTAATGCGTCGACTTTATTACTATCAATTAGGGTTTTAAAAGGCAACATATCAAGTGAGAATATTTCATCACGCGCACGAGGGTCAATAGGTAAAGCAATATGAGAGTCAGCTTGAACACTACCATGCCCGGGAAAGTGTTTACCTGTAGCTTTCATACCGACAAGGTGTAAACCGTCGACAAAAGCACTGGCTAATTGACAGACAATTTCTGGTTTTTTATGAAAAGCCCTATCGCCAATTACTGCACTGATATCATCAATATCAAGAATAGGGGCAAAACTGATATCGATACCTACAGCTTGAACTTCTAGTGCCATTAAAATTGCACTTTGCTTGGCGAGTTCTTGAGCTGTTGCTACGTTTTTTTCTGCAAAGTTCCAAATTTTACCCATAGCAGGAATAAGAGAGAAACCCTCACGAAAACGCTGAACTCGACCACCTTCGTGATCAACCGCAATAATGAGTTCTTTATTTGCGGCTTTGCGAATATCAGCAGTTAATTGTGAGATTTGCGCAGGAGATTCATAATTGCGGGTAAATAAGATTAACCCGCCAACAAGAGGATGTTGCAGAAGCTCTTTATCTTCTGCGGTTAACGATGTGCCAAGCACATCTAACATAATAGGACCCATAAACACGCTTTATAATGATAAGTTTTCGATGTTGCTACTTTACCTAAATCAGTCTCAATAACAAAGACTGATCTGGAACTATCACATTAAAAACGAGCAGAAAGGCTAATTAAACTATCGGAGCAGCTACGCCAGCAGCAACATAAGGGATAACTTTTTTGATGACACCTGCGATATCCATGGTTTTGTCAAAGTCACTTTTTGCAATATCCATTAATGCATCACTCGACGACATAGTAAATACCACGGTTCCCATGGTAAAGTGCAAGCGCCAAAACATTTCTTCTGCTGTTAACTCTGGGTAAGCTTTTTGTACCGCTTTAACAAAATTATTAATGACTCCGGGATATTGGGTTGTTAAAAACCAGCGTAAAAAACCTTGGCTGTCAGAATACCCTCGTCCTAATAACTGTAAAAAGTTACTGGTGCCATTTTCTTTAAATTCATTTAATGATAATAAAGGCTCAATAAAAGCTGAAAACACTTCAAGTAAGCTTAAGTTTTCACGTTCACAAACTTCAACAAGTGCTGACTCTAGTCGTGGAGAAAGTTCATTCATATAACGAGACATTACCGACTTGATCAATTCTTTTTTTGATCCAAAATGATAATTTACCGCCGCTAAATTAACTTCTGCTTGGCTAGTAATTTCTCTTAATGATGTGCCATTAAAACCTTGTACTGCAAATAAGCTTTCTGCTGCATCTAGAATTTTATTTTTTGTACTCATGTTCTAACAATACCTTTTAATTACATCATAAATATAAATATTTACTATTCATTAAGCACAGTTTAAACAAGCGTTTGAAATAACGCAACAATGAATGTCATATCTAAATTTTAACTATATTATTCAGATAGCTACCGTAAAGCCCTATAACGAATACAATTCGTTACGTAAAGATAACAGTAAAAAACACTCATGCCCATTACTATTACCTCAACTTTTCGAACGTAGAAGCTTGATTAGTGTTTTATTGTTATCTCTCCTTATATCTGTTTCAGATACTCGCTCAGTAATTTTACTGAGCTTTTTTTTTTCCAAAATTTAGCTATGCCTTCAATTACAACTTGTAACCTAATGATCACAGTAAAAAACACCAAGCTCCTATACTATTATCTCAACTTTTCGGAGGTAGAAGCTCGAAAAGTGTTTTATTGTTATCTTTCCCTTATCTATTTTAGATACTCGCTCAGTAATTTTACTGAGCTTTTTTTTTTCCAAAATTTAGCTATGCCTTCAATTACAACTTGTAACCTAATGATCACAGTAAAAAACACCAAGCTCCTATACTATTATCTCAACTTTTCGGAGGTAGAAGCTCGAATAGTGTTTTATTGTTATCTTTCCCTTATCTATTTTAGATACTCGCTCAGTAATTTTACTGAGCTTTTTTTTGTCCAAAATTTAGCTATACCCTCAATTACAACTTGCAACCTAATGATCACAGTAAAGAACACCAAGTCCCTATACTATTATCTCAACTTTTCGAAGGTAGAAGCTTGAATAGTGTTTTATTGTTATCTCTCCTTATATCTGTTTTAGATACTCGCTCAGTAATTTTACTGAGCTTTTTTTTGGCAAAAATTTAACTTTAGCTCCGTTAACCAGATGTAACGTAATAACTACAGTAAAGAAAACACAAGCACTTTATTATTATTTTAACTTTCAAAGGTAGAAGCTTGGATTGTATTTTTATTCGTGTCTCCCTGATTTTTGGCTCTGGAATTTTTTGCAGAGCTTTTTTTTTGCCAAAGCTTTAAGCCACCTTCACAATTTTATATACTAGTCTTTCATTATCTATTAATAATAAAAAAATAAGACTCTTATGATAAGACTATTCAAACAAACGAGTGTTGCTCTTTGTGTACTTGCATCACTTACAGCTTGTAATAATGAAAATACAACACAAAACCAACAAGTACAAAAACAAGTAGCTCCGGCATTAACTGCAAAAGACGCTGATGCATTTCTTATTGCTACAGAAAAAGAATTAATAGCATTAGGTATTGAAGGAAGTCGTGCTGAATGGATTTATTCAAATTTCATTACTGATGATACTGCGGCATTATCTGCAGCAGCGAATCAAAAATCAACGGAAGCTGGTGTTCGTTTTGCAATGTCTGCCGCTACCTTTGATAATGTTGAAGTTACTCCTGTGCAACGAAGAAAGTTAAATACCTTAAAACAAAGCTTAGTTATGCCTGCACCACAAGATTCAGCTAAATCTGCAGAGCTTGCAAAAATTGGCTCTGAGCTTGGCGGTATGTATGGTAAAGGTACTTACACGACTAAAGCCGGTAAAACATTGAGCTTAGGTGAAATGACGGCAACGATGGCGACTTCTCGCGATTACGACGAATTACTAGAAATGTGGCAAGGCTGGCGTACCATTAGCCCAGACATGAAGCCTTTATTTGTTCGTCAATCGGAATTAGGCAATGAAGGCGCGCAAGGCTTAGGTTATAAAGACCTTGGCACGATGTGGCGTTCAAATTACGATATGCCTGCTGATGACTTTGCTAAAGAGCTTGATCGTTTATGGGGACAAGTAAAACCATTGTACGACGACTTACATTGTTATGTTCGTAGTGAGCTAGGCGAAACTTACGGTGTTGAAAAAGTACCACAAGACCAACCTATTCCAGCACATTTACTGGGAAATATGTGGGCACAATCTTGGGGCAACATCTACGAATTAGTAGCACCTGATAATGCAGATCCGGGTTACGATGTAACTGAACAATTAGCCGCCAATGACTATGACGAAATTAAAATGGTGAAAGGCGCTGAAACCTTTTTTACTTCATTAGGTTTTGATGCATTGCCAGAAACATTCTGGGAACGTTCATTATTCACTAAGCCAGAAGATCGCGACGTAGTATGTCATGCTTCTGCTTGGGATTTAGACGCTAAAGATGATATTCGTATTAAAATGTGTATCCAAAAGACCGGTGAAGAATTTAACGTTATTCATCATGAACTTGGGCATAACTTCTATCAACGCGCTTATAAAGATCAACCTACTTATTTTCACAATAGTGCCAACGATGGTTTCCATGAAGCAATTGGCGATACCATTGCACTTTCTGTTACGCCTAAGTATTTAAAAGAAATTGGTTTAATCGATACAATTCCTGATGAGTCAAAGGATATTGGCTTGTTAATGAAAATGGCGTTAGAAAAAATAGCCTTCATACCGTTCGGCTTGATGGTCGACCAATGGCGCTGGAAAGTTTACTCAGGCGAAATCACACCTGAAAACTACAACACCGCTTGGTGGGAGTTGCGTGAGAAATATCAAGGCGTTTCTGCACCAGTTGATCGTGACGAAAATGCGTTTGATCCAGGTGCTAAATACCATGTGCCAGGTGGCGTTCCGTACAGCCGCTATTTCTTAGCACACATTCAACAGTTTGAATTTCATAAAGCATTATGTGAAATATCAGGCAATACCGACCCTATTCACCGTTGTTCAATTTACAACTCTAAAGAAGCCGGTAAAGCGCTTAATACTATGTTAGAAATGGGCTCTAGCCAACCTTGGCAAGAAGCATACAAAGTATTAACAGGTAGCGAACAAATGAATGCTACTGCGGTACTTGATTACTTTGCACCATTACAAGTGTGGTTAAAAGACAAGAACAAAGGTAAACAGTGTGGTTTTTAAGCTTTAGCTTAATAATGAAGTAATAAAAAAGCCGTAAAATGTAAATTTTGCGGCTTTTTAGTATAAATTAACAATGGTTCGTTTTATTAGAAACTTATCTAGTATTTATCTTTTACAAAGAGTTTATCAAAAACTTTATTTGCTAATTCATTTTCTTTAGACTGTTTAGATACTTTTGAACCTTGTTTCACTTGAGAAGAATTCATATCATCGAAGTTACTAATGATCATTTGAAAATAGAATGAATCAAATTTAGACCATTTATCTAAAATACGATTTTCAATTTTTTGTTCTGACCTATGATTCATAAAGTCTTGATAACCATTAATCCCATCATACCCCTGAGCATCAATATACATTACGATGCTATCTACTGATGTATCCAAAACATCAGCTGGAATGAAAGTACTTAAATCAATATTTTCAATTTTAGGGACTTCTCCAGAAACAGGAGCTAATAAAAACCAGCTCAGTATAGATTCATTGTTATATGTTGCATCAATACCAAGCCTTAAATAGTCAATATTAGGCACATAAGAAAGGTCATACTGCCCTGAATCACTAACCAATATATCAAATAATGCGATGTAATCTATTTCAGGTAATGGTAGATCAAAAGTCATCCCTATGTTTGTAGAATTCTCCCGGGATAAAGCCCAATAAAAAGCACCATCAACATCGGGAATATCGTATAGTGTTTCAAACTTATAGGCTGATACCGAATAAAAATCTACAGCTTCTGTTTCAAAACCATAAACATTACTAAGTGAATCAAAAACGTAATTCCTAAAACTATACTTACCATCAACAACGGTAGAAACTTGCTTACTTGCTCCCGCATTTGTATTAATGTTGATAATTGAGCCTTCAAGGTCTGCACTCGTTTCGCGTACCGATGAAATATCAGGAATTAGAGCCGCAAATGCCTGCTCAGGAGAATTGTAATTAAATTGAGTTGATATTAATGGCCATGCCCCTGAAGAATCTTTACAAACAGAGAAATCAGTAAAGTTAGTATAACCAAGGTTATTATCTTTATAACCGCCATCTTTTACACCTGAAATTCTGCCGATTCCAATATCGTTTATTCTGCTAGGAACATTTACTTTCAAATCAAATAATTGACACTGACAAGCAACTGTACTATCCGTGTATTGATTAAAATCCCCCATATCAGCGACGAGCTGATCAATAAAAGTGGCTATATAAATGGGCTTAATACCATTTACTTCATTCTTTTCACCTCTCATTACTATAGATAAAGTCTGATTGGCCTTGTCTGTTGTATAGGTTAATTTACCATTGGCATCAGCATAAATTATTTCTTTGTTTGAATAATCACTATTATGAATAAGTAAAGCAGCATCGCTTGCTGGTGTTTCATTACCACAGCTATCTTTGTATTTTGCCATTATCGACAATGTATTGACTGTTGCCGAACTAGCAACATTTGAAGAAGTAATGGAGTCTCCACCGCCGCTTCCGCCGCCCCCACAGCCGACTAATAAACTAACGAAAAATAATGACAGTGATTTACAATACATGTTGAGTCCTTTTATATAATTTTTTTTAGTAGAAAACGCGCAAAGTCTATCACTAGAATAAAAGGGGAAACAACAGTTTATTAACAGTAATATAACTCTGTTTTGATAACAAAGACTCTCTCAAATCTAGAAGTCCTTTCCTTAACGAAACATCAAAAGCTTGGTTTATATTAACGGGGGGATTTCAATAACATATTTATTAAACAATACGACTTAGAAACTTAATGATTTGAATTTTATCTATAAGACAATAGATAACAAATAGCGGGGTAAACAATTGACGTGTAATAAAACCTAATAAGTCTTGCGACATTATGTTGGCTAAACACCATAACCCTTTTATAAAAAAACCAGATAATTAAGCTTATCTAGCTTTTACATATGAAAAAATATGGTGATAGATTTATTATCTAAAGTGTTTTATTACTTCATAAGTTACATTTAACAAATTAGCTTTATTTATTTTCTATTGAAAAGTCTTGGCTTAACGTTGCACGAGCCATATTCCCAGAATGTTCAGCATAATTAAAACATGCGGCATTAACACCTGAGTTGCTCAGACCTAAACCGTTAGTTTTTCCTTTCTTTAAACTAAGGTACTCGTTATATCCGCCTTTTACAGGTGTCAGTAAAGTAACCGACTGAAACGTTGGCATTGACGTACGCCACAAATATTTACAATCTCTAATCGGTATATAGTAACTTTCAGTTTGTTGGTGCTAATTGGAATCTTTTTACTTCGTTATTTTTTTCTGGTGAATAAATTTGATTTATATATCGTGCACCACAAGATTCAATAACTTTTTTTGAAGCAAAGTTATCAGCCTCACAAGTAATAATAATACTTTTTGTTAAGACGTTTTCTTGTAGCCATGACAACATAAACTTAGCCACGCCCTTACCTCTAGCTGTTGGTTTTGTTTCATAACCTACATGCCCTATTACGTTTTCAATATAATGATTAGTATGATTACGACACCTTATAGCGCCTATCACTTCATCGTCTTTAACACAGAAATAAGTTGAAGCATTCGGAGAGTCAATAATTAAGCTTTGAAGGTAATCTTTAGGGTCGTTAAGTGCCGATTCATATTTCAGAAGTCCATGACTAAAGCATTCGAATAAAAATTCTTTGTACGATTCAACATACTTAATATCTGCTATAAAAATATCCATATACACCTAATTGTCAACAGCTGATAAATAAGGGGAATATAATGGCTTTAAATTATTGAGTAACAAAAAAACCACTTATATGTATCCGATTCATTGTGATCGAATATAACCAATATTGCGAGGGTGTCTTTCTTTTATACAGTATATCTACATGCATTTATATCGTAAAAAGTGGCTTTTTACTTTTGAAAGCTATTAAATCATGGTTAAATATATGACTATTTATTAGCTCTCAATACATCCTCTTTCATCAAAAATAAAATATTTTTAAGCTAAAATATTATTAGCCACAACACTTTTTATATTTTTTTCCACTATTACATGAACAAGGATCATTGCGGTTTGGCGTTTTATCGAATGTCGTGGTGGTTATTTTGTTTAGTATGGCGGTAAGTTCAATGATATTTTCATCAATTGCGCTGTCTAGGGTAATGTCGGCAAACAGTCCATTATCAGCAACTATCGCTTCAACTTCACATCTTTTTTCTTCGCAAGTAACTGATAACGTTAATGGATGCTTTTCTGTGCCGAGCTTAGCGGAACGCTTAGTATTATAACCTGTTGTTACATGGTTTTTTCTGGTGTGGATACGCCCTTTGTAATACAGATCGTGCATAATGAACTCCGCTAAATTAAATACTTGGTTTGAGCGCGGCAGTATACCGGAAAACGGAAAATAGTCGACGGTTGAATTAAGGAAATTGTCCTTGTATAGCTTTTATTGTGCTTAATAGCAAAAAACACCCCTCTGTCGACTTTACTAGACGATGGTTCAGCAAAAGCTAGCCTCTTTAAATTCATAATTATTCCCATTTGAATGCTTTAAATAGACCTATAAATAATATATTGAGTAATTTAACAACTGCCAATGAATAGGACAAAATAGTTCACTTTTCATTCACGCCCTGCCTTAAAGTTTATTGAACTCCGCTAGCCATTCGGTAAAAGAATCAGATACTTTTTTTATCGTACATAAACCTTGGTCAAAAAACCAAACAGGTACATCTATTTGCTTACTTGCACAATCGGTAAGTTTGAAACAAAACATGTTCCCCTTACAATCAGATGCGAACAGAACATGCCCCTTTGGCATACCACTCATTTCATATAACTTTGATAATGAGAATACATCTTCAAGACTTAAAAAGTCTTGTACTTCGGAAATATCAACACCTAAGTCACAAATTTTAGTTAATACATTAGGCGTGTGAACCAGACCATATGTAGATATTAAATATTTATATGAGTCGGGTAAAAAGGCATTTAAATTTGATTCAAGTTCAGTAATATCATGACAAGCAATTGGAAGCATGGTGTGCTTACTTCCCCAATTTTTTACAAATAGATCAATACTATTCATTTAAGAATACTCCAAGACAACTATTCTAAGCCTAATATACGGCTTAGAATAGTTGTCTAAAATGTGTGACGAAACGAAATCTAGCAAGTTATTAGCTTTCTCACCTTAAACGTTTTAACTAAAACATTTAAAATAAGCCCAAACTCGGTATTGCTGATTTTTCTGGATATATGCAATGATACAAGTATATTGCCAGTCCTGCATCACCTGTCCATAACGTAAGCGGGCTTTCTGACACTGTTCAATAGAATGTATTGAACTTCCTTACTCTATCAAGCCACACAGAGTTAGCCGCTTTTTGCTATAAATACAAAAATCGAAAAACGATTAGCAGCCCTGCTTCAAATTTTTCTATGTGCAGTATTACCCATTAACTAATCAGTCAATTCGTTATTTTGATTCAGAGCTTTTTTTTCTAGGTGCACAACATAACGCTGCGCTAAATAAGTACCAAAGCGATAAGCAAGATAAGCTACAATAAACCAAATGATCATACTTTCCATATCAAATACATCAGGCCAATATCTAAACCATAAGAATGCCTTAATCATATTCATAAAAGACTCAAGGATCATACTGATAATTGCATTAAAAGTGAGTAAATCAAGAAATGATTGCCAACCGGTTGCGTTAATTAAAAATTTCACCATTTGGTCTAATTCAATATAAATAAAAGTTAATAGTGAAACTAACCCGTAAAACCCGCCACCAAAACTCATCCATTTAGAATGTAAAAATAGTAAACTTTTTTTGTTAGCCTTTGATAGTTTTTTATCTGTATTTTTTTTATCCTTAAAGACATCTCGAATACTAACATCCGAGGTAAGATAGCCTTTGTAATAGGCATAATACACCATTAAAAACGTGAATATTAATACCGGTAAACCCGCATAAATAATGGCTCTAACTAAATCCAAATTCATTCATTATTCTCCTAATTCAATAACCATTTAACCTGGCTTTCCCAACGACTGATATAACAGCTTCGATTACAACGTCAGGTTCTTCAAATTGAACGTAATGACCTAGGTTGTATATTATTTTAAGTTCACTATTGGTCGACCAAGACGCTTGATCTTTATGTGTAAAAAGATCTTTATCTATTAACAAGGGTAATTGCTGACGATTCAGACCAGCGTCCATTAGGTCATCATCTGACATTTGATCGTAATTAGAAATGGCGCCTATAACATAAAGTGGTTTATTACCAAAATCACGGAAACTTCCAGCCTCATACAAGGTCTGTTCATAAGATTGGCTCTCTCGCGTTAACGCCATTCCTGATGTTGGAGAATAAGCATCTATTGCTTGTTCATCTATTATTGACTGATTAACAAGTCTATCGTCATTTGATTGCGCGAAAAAACGTGTTAATCCAACAAAGCTCCATATTGGCTCGAAAAAGTCCATAACAACATATGAAATTCGATTGAACAATGGCTCTTTATATTCTTTGAAAATTTCAACTTGATCTGGATGAGATGTATCTACAAAAACTAGGCCTGCAACACTAGAGCCAAAATACTTGGTGAAAATGGTTATATAAGGGCCACCAAAAGAATGCCCCACTAAAACGTAGGGAGGTTTCTCTCCTGCAATGGACAATGCTTTATTGAGATCTTGGGCAATAACCTTACCGATTAACCCCTTAGTATTTGAACGACCGTCACTCCACATCATTCCTGCACGGTCATAAGCACATGCTCTCGTGGTTTTAGCTATTTCATCATGCACTAGCGACCAACTAAGAGAGCCACTTGTATCTAGCCCTGACTCAAAAACCACGGTAGGGCTTCCACTACCTCGACAATTCAAGTGAATATTTCGTTCTCCAATATTTACTAATTTTCCTGTCGGAGGAAATAATATTAACGCATGTTCTTTTGCTGATTTTTCGTGATACACCCCGAATATAAAACAGCATATAATTAAAATGGAAAGACAATTTCTGTACATTACTTTACTAGGCTTTAGCATCTTAAATCCACGGAGATGAAGGTTTAATCATAATAAACAGCTAAAAAAGTGAAGATATTGAACAAATAAATAACAGTATTTGTTCTTTTGATTTTTATATTTCACTATAGTCTGACTTAATTAAGCCAAAACATTTAAGATCATGAAACTGGCTTTTCCAATAACCACTTTGACGGCGAATACCCTCTTCTTTAAAACCGACTTTAAGTAAAAGGGATTCTGAAGCTAAATTACCTGGGACTGTATCACCCTGAATACGATTCAACTCACCACATGATAACTCACCTAAAAAGGCTGATTTAATTATTCCATGTACAGCTTCAGTTGTGTAACCCTTGCCCCAAAACTTTGGCAATAAATCGTAACCTATGACCGCATTTTTCATTTTTGGACTCCAAGTATTAAATCCACAAGTCCCTATTAATTGATTTGTTTCTTTTAAACGTATAGCCCAACGAATACCGGTATTGTCTTTGAAACGAGTGTTAAAAAATTCGATTAAATTTCTCGCTTGCGACAGTTCAGTGAAAGCTACTAGATCATAATATTCGACAACGGAAATGTCCGAAAATAGTTCAAATAAACTATTTGAATCGTCTTTAGCTAATTTATCTAACCTTAAGCGATTTGTTTCTAATACTGGAAATACCAATGCTACTGCTCCGTGATATACAACGCCCACTATGAGGCAAATAATAGTTTGTTAAAAACATGAGAAAAGAAGCAGCTAAGTCAGTCAAAAGTTCCTATTAACTTAATTGATATTTTAATATACCTAACTTCTGAAAAGTGAATAAAGCGCAAGAAACAAATTAATTTACAAATACTTAACGACTTTTAGCACTTATTTTATTATATGCATACCTTCACTGCTAGGTCTACTTAGTTCAAAACCAAATTTTGCATACAGTTCAGGTACATCGGCCATTAACGTAATATAAGCGCCTGTTGGCGCATCGCTAGCTAAATAGTCCATAATAGCCTGCATGATCATACGCCCTAGTCCTTTTCCTTGAAAATCGGGAGCGACTGCGACATCAACAATTTCAAAATTTAGCGCTCCATCACCAACAACTCGTCCCATGGCTATAGTTTGGCTTTGATAAATGATGTGGACGCCGAACAAGCTATTAGGAAGACCTCGTTTAGCAGCTTCATATGGCCGAGGTGTTAATCCGGTAATTACCCTTAAGCGCAGAAAATCATCTACACAAGCGACCTTTTTAATGACCTGATACAACTGATACTCCATTGACGTATAACGCCTATTAAAGGGATGGTAATATTTTACTAAAATGAGGTATTAAGTGAAATGTGGGAAATAGTTACCCTCACTTTTTAATGATCATTCGTCATTGATGAGCGATTTACCCAGTATTAGTAACGTTAATATTGTGGCTATCACATTGGTTTCCAAATATTAAGGAAAGTAAAATGTCCTTAATTCACTTGCTATATTGTTTGACTGACCAAGAGTGCTTGACTAAAAGTGTATCACCGCTAAATATTTTACCAACAAATACATCTTGTGGGCTGACTTGCCCTACACCTTTTGGCGTTCCTGTCATGATAATATCGCCATCTTCAAGGGATAAAAAAGTGTTAATTTCATTTAACAAGGCATCAGGTTTATTTAACATATGACTATAATCAGCTTTTTGCACCACTTGCTCATTGATGCATAATTCCATTCTTAGTTGCGACACTGGCTCTGTTAACGGAACGAAGTCACTAAAGACTGCTGAGTTATCGAATGCTTTAGCCCTTTCCCACGGTAGGCCTTTTTTCTTTAATATCGATTGCACAGCTCTTTTAGTTAAATCTAAACCAAAACCTACACCAATAAAGTTACCAGACTCTACAAGCAATGATATTTCACCTTCATAATGAATACTGTCGGTATCATGAAGATAAAGACTACTAGAAATTGCCGAGTTGGGTTTTATAAATATAACGGGCTCGCTAGGAACTTCATTACCTAGTTCTTTAATATGCTCGACATAATTTCGGCCAATACAGATGATTTTAGATGGGTAATATTTTTTATTTTGAAAGTTAACGCTATTTATCATAAATACTCCACTACGAAATGGCTTGATAATATACGGCCCTGTTTAGGAGCAATAATATAGTTGGCTAGAATAAGCGAAGAATGAATAAAAGCCAACTGTATTCCCCCTTATTTTAGCCGCTGAAATAGCGATTAAAAAACATTCATAAAATATAATGAAGAAACGTCATCCCCCGCCTACAAGTGTGGATAAACTTGAATAATTATAGGCCAAGGGAGCCATGTCGAGTATTGCATTGAACCATTTAGAAGACGGAAGTTACTGAAGTAAAATCCTTCCTTTCAATAATATAAGTTATGCTTATAATTCACGTTTTTAGCTAAGCACTAAGCTTTCATGTGAATTATAATGGAAAGCTATTTTAGGTTTAATGAAAATAAGGAGGTATCTTATTTACACGCAAAATGCTTTAACGATGACTTCTTTTATATGCGCGGCAGCAACAGACGTTTGCTTCTGCTTTCGGCTCACTAAATAACATCGATCTAGGTAAACAGGGGAATCTTTTACGGGTCCAATTGAATCGCTATAGTGACTGTCTGCCACCAGTTTCGGTAAGATACCATAACCAATACCTTCAGCAACTAACGAAGCAATTACATTTAATTCATCAACATGCAGTAATCGGTTATCAGTAAATCGCTTTAGAGTCTGTGCCTGTTTCATCAGAATCTGACATTGAAACATTCTTGGATCATAAACAATAATGCTTTTGCCTGTTGATACAGACGCCTTTTTTGATTGATAAAATTGGACCTTGTCTTCAAACAACTCATCATAACTGAGGTTAGTATGGCTGATGGGGTTGATGATTATGCCAAAATCCAGTTCATAGTTTATTATTTTATCGATAATAATATGTGAACTACCATGGAAAAATGAAAAAGTTAACATTGGATTTTTATGCATCATCTTTGGTAAGAAGCGCGGTAAAGTAACCGAAGAAAGTGCGGGGTGAATTCCCATAGAGTACCGGCCACTTATTTGACTATTATCACAAGCAATAGCGTCAGTTATTCGCTCCCAGTCTCTCAACAGAGAGTCGCTATTGTTCAGTAGAATCTTGCCTGCCCAGTAAGTGACACCCCTTTCTTTGAGCGATGAAATAGCTCAGCTTTAAGCTGATGTTCTAATTTTTTTATCGAGGTACTTAGTGCTGGTTGTGTGAGCCCTACATGATTAGCTGCTTGAGAAATATTACCGCACAGTGCTACTTCTTTAAAGTTACGCATCAGTTCAATTGAAATACTCATTCATCACCATCCATAAGTTTTATTTATGCTTAAGGTATATTATATCAATTATATTTCTCATCAAACTAGTTAAGCTAAAAATATATTCACTTTAAGGTTCACTCATGAAAAAGAAATATTTGATATTTATGTTGGTAGCAATGGGCTGTTTGGCTTCTTTATCAACAGATATTTATTTACCTGCTATGCCGACTATTGCTAATTCGCTGGTCACAGACATAGCAATGGTGCAGATCACCTTAGCACTATTTTTTGGCACATTCGCCCTAGGCCAGCTGTTCTACGGGCCATTATCAGACAGTTTTGGTCGACGTAAAGTGCTACTAGCAGGAATAATACTCTTTGGTTTTTCAGCATTACTTTGCGCGAGAGCGGAGTCAATTGAAATGCTAATGGTTGGCCGCTTCTTCTTAGGTTTAGGAGCCTGCTCAGGTGCAGTTAGCTGCTTTGCTATATGCAGAGATGTTTATGATAAAGCAGAACTGACAAAAATGATTGCAATCGTTTCCGCTACTATCGGGATCGCGCCTTTAATAGCACCAACAATAGGGGCTGTACTCAATGAAATGTATGGTTGGAAGAGTATTTTCTATTTTCTGACTATTTATGCATTCATACTATTTGTTTGGATATTAACATCATTGCCCGAAACCAATGCCAGCCCTTTAAAACCAGCTAGAACATATAAAGCAACAAGTTATATACAAATGTTAACCGACTCAAATTACTTTCCCTATATGTTGATGAATGCAGCAGCATTTGTCGCCTTATTTGCCTTTATCGCTAGTTCACCTGTGATTTTTATGAGCAACTGGCAGCTAACTGAATATCAGTTTTCATTATTTTTTGCACTTAATGCGGCATGTATGATTGCTGCGAACACGATATTATCTGTAGCTTTGAAGAAATACAGCACGAAGAGCATGCTTAAAAAAGGGTATATCATGATAATTATCGCTTCAACAGGCATGTTATTGTCGGGAGGTGTGGCAACACATATTACTCCGTTTGTGAATGCGGATGTATCGTCTGTTGCTATTGGGCTATTTGCAGTATTCATGGGAATTGTGACTATGGGTATAGCAATTGTGCTATCAACGTCAATGAGCCTTTTATTACAGGGGATTAATCACCAGTATGGCAAAGCTGTTGCACTGGCAGGTTTTGTTCGATTCGGCTGCGGTTTTGCAATCACTTTTTTTGTCAGTCAAATCGATAAAATTAATGTTACAGACCTGGCATTTATTACGCTAACTTGTGGTGTTACTTGTTTATTGATTATGCTTTGGCTTAATCATAGTAATGAAACCTTTGTTGAAAGAACTGAATAGCTATTCTTACTAAACATTATCGATAACCATCAAGAACTACCTCCTCCTATGCTAGTTTCTTTTTGATGGTTATCCCTTGCCAAAATCCACTGCTTACTATTCGGCATATATTCAACACAAGAAGCTTCTATATTTTCAATATTACCCTCAACTGATAACCTAGTTTTTCGTAGATTAGCAGCGAATATATATTAATAAATTCTGCAAAAGGTTATCAAATAAATCTGTGCGCCTTTTTATACTTGAAGCATTATTTAATTAATTATTGTTATTTCTATTTGATTATTTAAATTTCTACATGTACCCTTGGGGTAACTGGGTCGAGTGGGTCATAAAGATAAAATGAAAATATCCGTAAATATTGAACATCCCAATCCTTTATTTACTCAATTAATTGAGCAGATAAAAAAGGCAGTGTTGGAAAACGACATTGCTGCTGGAGATGCATTACCTTCAATTCGTCAACTAGCTAATGATTTAGACATTAATCATAAAACCGTAGCAAAAGCTTACCGGTTACTAGAACGTGACGGTGTCATTCAAACAAAAGGATATCGTGGTACTTTTATTCATCAAAATGCTAAAGAAAATAGCACGATTGATTTAAATGAATGGGTATTAAGCGAATTAGATAAAACATTAACAAGCTTTCGAGAAATAGGTATTACTGAGTCAGAAATGCGTATTGCTTTTAATAGCTTAATCAATAATCGTCACAATTAAGGAGAAATATTATGTGGGATACTTACTTACTTTATATGGTTTTTTTAGGGCAAATCTTTGTTCTTTCTTTTTACTTTCCAAGAAAGATATTAGGGTTGATCAATAAATCAATGCAGCAACATCCTCGGGATGTCTATCCAAAGCTTTATCCTATTGAGGAAAAAGTGATCAAAGCGAAACTTAACGTATTTAATGTCTTTAATACTTTAGTTATCTCCGTTGGTCTTGCCATTTTGGCTGCGAGTATTATCAATAGTAGTGATGACCTAGCGGGATGGGATGATCAAGCCGTACTACTATGTTTTTTAATGCTGCAGTATTTACCTATGTTATACCTTGGCGTACAAAGTTTTTCTTATTTAAAACTCATGCGTGAAAAATCATCAAATGAACACCGTATTGCTGACTTCCAACCAAGAAGGTTACTTGATTTTGTATCAAAACAACTTATTACTACTGCAATTTTTTCATACCTATTATGTGTGTTAACCGTGTTCTATTTTGTTCAAAACCCTTTTGATGGTTTTGCTGGCTTAGTGAATATTTTAGGCGTTAGTGCTATATATGCTGGCCTAGGATTTGGTATTTATCAAAAACTTTATGGAAAAAAACATAACCCATTACAAACAAGTGAAGATAGATCTATTGAAACAACCCTAGTGATTAAACTACTGGTTTTAACGGCTATATGCTCCTCAATTTATTTTGCAATATCACTTGTATTGGCCTCTATGAATATGCGTGACTTAGGTAATATAATTTATAGTATTTACTTACAAGTATTTATTTTTTATGTATACCATGTAGTTAAATTTGACCAAGTTGATTATAGTGTTTATAAAGCATAACTTTTTTATGCTTAACTTAGCCTTTATCTTTAATGATAAAGGCTGCTTTACATCGTTCAATTCATAAAATGGAAAAATTCAATCAGTAAAACTAGTCTTGATATTCGTCACCTTAAAAATGATTCCAATGCGGAAAGCTTATTGGTGATGTAGGTAAATCCGTCTTGAAAGAATCATCCGTGGTACATGTGAAAGCCCCCATGTATTCATTATTCCCTCATTCTCAGAAAAATAGTTAAATATTCGTAATTTTAGCCTAATAAATGCTTATCACTAAACATTTAAGATGCTCAACTAGGCGGTATTAGGACAATGTTTGATGAAGAGTTCACCAATGCTCGATTCAAATATCAAAGTTTAATGAAAGTCATTAATCACCTACAGTCTCAGCTATATTTAATAACGATTCACGTAGAGTAACTATCTATTTTGGTTAATTAAAATGGTTGGATTTTGAACTTGTGCTATTTTTAAGTGAAGCGTAATTAATCCCATGGACCAACAATGAAAACGACTAAAAGTATTCGTTTTATAGATAGCCTAAAAGGAAGAATTTTACTTTTTTTAACACTTCCGACAATTATGATCATATTAGCTATTGTATTTATGATTGCTCAATCATCCTTTTCTTCAGCAAGACAACAAGCCGAATATTCACTTAAGCAGGCAACTCAACTTGTCGCATTGGAAATTGAAAGAAGAAATGCAAATGCAATAAGAACAGCGAAAATGATGGTCTTGGCTCAAGAAGAAGGCCTATTTGGAAATCGAAAGGCTTCAAGTGACTTAGCGCATCGAGTGATGAATGAGTTTTCTGAATACACAGGAGCATACTTTGGTTATGAAAAAGATATTAACGGGAAGGACGAACTTTTTACCAGCAACGAATACGCAGGAAAAACTGCCGATGAATCAGGAAGGTTTCTCCCGTACTGGTATAAAGAAGGCAATAACTTAGTTGTGACCCCACTTGCTGATATGGCAACAAGTTTGTATTACGATGGGGTTAAGAAGTTATTCGAAAAAAATAATGTACCACTTCCCCTAGTTACAGAACCGTATGTGTATCAGGGAAAAATGATTGTAGAGCAAACATACCCCATTACACGTAATGGAGAATTTTTGGGAATTGCAGGAGTAGACCGTTCACTTACTGATATTGAACAGCTATTACAACAAATCAAACAAAAAACTAAGCGAGATATATATTTAATTAGTCGAGATGGCCGGTTTATTTCTACAACGATTAAAGGAGCTGAGTTACAAACCAAATTAATTAATGAAACACAGTACCGCAATTTATTTTCTCCTATCTATAAAGACAGACAAACGCCCAAAGTATTTTTAGACAGTGACCCTATATCCGATGATACATTTTTCTTTTCTAGTCAGCTCATCAATACAGGTGAATGGTTGTTAATTATTAGAGAATCAGAAAAGCAGGTATTGGCCCCAATTGAAGAACTTTTTTTTAAAACAAGTGTATTTGTAAGTGTTGGAGTTGTTGTACTTATTTTATTGTCTCTATGGTTTGTCAGGAGTATTAGCTTGAGAATTCACAACGTAATGCTCAAAGCTGAAAAGATAGCAATTGGCGATACTTCCAAATTAGTGGGCTTGGGTTCAACTGTGCAAGATGAAATACATGCGATGGATGAAAGTTTAGATAAAGTCTCTACCTCTTATGCAGAAATAGACAGACTTTGCTCCTTAATTGCCGAAGGTGACTTTAGTGCAAAAATGGAAAAGAGAAGTGATAGTGACTCTGTCGCAGATTCTATTAATTTTATGTCCAAGCGAAGAAAATAAATTGAGGAAGCATTGATTGAACGATCTCATAAAATTAAGCAAAACACACAAACTCAAAGTGCTGAAATTGAAAGTGTCGCAACATCAATGAATGAAATGTCTACCACAATAAGTGAGGTCTCAAATCTTGCCGTAGACTCTGCAGATAATGCTGCTGAAGCGGTAGTATCTGCAAAAGATGCTCAAACGTTATTGTCGGAAACGGTAGAAGAAGTTAAAGCTTTATCTACTGAAATATCCTATGCAAGCGACGCTATCTCTGAAGTAGCGACCAGTAGTGACAATATCAGTAGCATTGTTGAAGTCATTAATATGATTGCAGAGCAAACAAACCTTTTAGCTTTAAATGCGGCAATTGAAGCCGCTAGAGCGGGCGAACAAGGCAGAGGTTTTGCAGTAGTTGCAGACGAGGTGAGAGGATTAGCTTCAAAAACAAGAACATCAACCGAGGAGATCAGTGAACTTATTACTAAATTACAAGCTGAAGTTAACAGCGCAGTAAATAAAGTAGCAGACGGTGTAAGTAAAACACAATCTACCGTTGATAAAAGCGGACAGGCCTATACATCTTTGACAGAAATAGCACACAAAATTGACAACATAAGTAGCCATATGAATCAGGTGGCTACAGCAGTTGAAGAACAAAGTGTTACCTGCGAAGAAATAAACAAAAATATTACCGTCATTCATGATGCTGCAACCGAGTTGGCAACATTCGCAACAGAGGGGATGGATTAATTTTTCTTTTGAAAAACAAACTTTTTGAATTAAGCATGTCATTGGCGATAACGCATTATGGATAAAAAAATAAAAAAGCAGATCCCCTGGTTCTTGCCCATAATAACTGCATTAATTGTTCTTTCTATACTTTTCTGGTTTGGTATGAAAGAACAAGCATTGCTAATAAAAAAGGAAGTTGATGAGACTATTTTACAGCGTACTTTACTTGTTAAAATGGTTGCAAAAAATATAGAAAACACACTTATTAGTACCAAAGCTTCCACTGACCGTTTAGCCTCTCTGCTGTCTTACTCTTTTTCATCATCACTTGCCCCCCTATCAGATGAATTCAACTTACTAACAAATATCTGGCCTGATGGTACTATTCGAAGTAATAAGGATAAATATAGTCCCTTAAATGAAGCTGGGATTGTTTTACCTAATAATTATGTATTAAGTGAAAGTGCTCAAAATGAAATACTCAGTGCTAAAAAAATAATTGATGCTTATGGAGGACAGCTCGCCATTGAATCACATGTCGACGCATGGTACATGCCAAAAGATGGAGGTATTGTAATTTTTTGGCCAGAAGAAAGTAACTTTATATATGATGCAAAGCCAAACTTCAGCTACGCTAATAGCGAATGGTTAGTACCACTCCCCTATCAAAATAAAGATCAGATAATGAGCTATTGGACCACGTTATCATTAGATCCCATACCTAATATTTGGATGTTATCTGCCGTTTCACCTGTTTATGTTAATGGTGACTGGGTAGGCTCAACAGGACACGATATACCCTTAGTAAATGTACTCTCTGAGACTACTTTACTAGAGCAACAAAAAGGCAGTAATTTTGTCTTAATTACATCAAAACAAGAGCTGTTAGCCTCTGATATTTTTGCTGAAAAACTAAAAGAAAGTAATGGTCATTTATTGTTATCTGACTTATCAGAAAGACAATGGGAAGAATCATTCACAAACGCCTTTAAAGGAACAATCCTTAAAAATAAACATGCGCAAAATACAATTGACGATAATTTGTTTACCGTATCGTATATCGAAGAGCAGGATTGGTTTTTGATCACATCAATCCCCTTATTACCCATTCAGCAAACAGTCAAAAATTCATTTAATCACCTAAGCAATATAACGATAGGTTCAATAATATTTGAGATACTTATTCTGTCTATTCTACTTGCCTGGGGACATCGGAAAAATATTCAATATATCCAAAGCTTACGTTCGTTAAACACTGAATTGCATAGTGAAAAAGCACGCTATAAGAACTTGGTTGATAAAATCCCTAGCGTTGTATATCGCTGTAAAAACGATCAGCACTGGACCATGGTGTATCTAAGTGATGTTTTTGGAGATGTTACAGGTTATAAAACAACATCGGTCCTTAATAATAAAGAGATTAGCTTTTCAGATCTTATACATCCAAGCGATCGTGAAATGGTTTATCAAAACATTCAAACTGCAATTCGAAATAGAGAATTGTTTGAAATCATCTATAGAATTAAACATAAAAATGGCTCATTAAAATGGGTATTAGAGCGTGGGCAAGGTATTTTTGATGGTTCAAAGGTAATTATGCTAGAAGGTGTTATCACCGATATATCAGAGTTAAAGCAAACTCAAGAGGAACTTCAGACACTTAATAGCCGATTGGATCATAAGGTTAAACAACGAACAGCAGACTTAGAGCTTACTAATAGCGAGTTACAATCTCAAAAATTTGAACTTGCCCAGTCACTAACAGAACTTAAAGCTACTCAAGAGCAATTACTGGAAGAGAAAAAAATATCATCGTTAAGTAAGTTAGTGGTAGGTATGGCGCATGAGCTAAATACACCATTAGGCAATGTCATTATGATGATTTCAGTGCTAGAACATGAGATTGAAGCTATTAACGCTTCTTTATTAAAAAAAGAATTAACGTCAAAAACCCTGAATAAATCGTTGAATACCACAACGACAGCACTCTGTTCTGCAAGTGTAAATGTAGACAGAATGATAATGTTGTCCCAAAAATTTAGGGATATTTCTGCAACTGACTATACAAAAGACTTAACTCGCTTTGATCTTTTTTATCATCTTTCCCAGAGTATAAAGGGATACAGAGAAGTACTTAAAAATCAGAATATTGCAATACGTATAAATAGTTCAGAAGATATTGATATTTGTAGTTCTAAAAAAACGTTAACACTCATAATGAAACACTTAGTGTCAAACTCACTGGAGCATGGGTTTACTAATAAAGAGAGTGGAAATATTGAAATATTGATTAGCCAGAATAGCAAAGGGACTTGTATCTTTTATACAGATGATGGAAATGGCATAGCTAATAATATTTTGGAAAGCGTATTCGACCCCTTTACCACAAGTGCAAGGGGCTTAGGGTCTATTGGACTAGGATTAAATGTAGTACATAACCTTGTTACTCATGGATTAAAGGGAAGTATAAGGTGCAATAAAGTAAAATGTGGCGTTGAATTCGAAATTATATTACCTGAAAATAAGTGTTAAACATTTATATCAATGGATGTAATAGTATGTGGTAACGATATAAATACATCATTATCAGCGGCCATATATTACTTTCATGTTTATTGTAATAATCAACAAAACCAAATTTCTATTCTAGTTATTTTGAAGTTCCTGTCTTTAGTTACTTACGGGTATTGCTTGAAATTGATACTACTGTGGTAAGTGGGCTGCTTTAGTATAGAAACAATATTATTCAGATTCAGGACTCATGGAATTCACCAAGGATGTTGAAGAATAAGCTTTATTTCTCATGAAACAGGACAAAACTCACTAACCCTCGAATGGCTGCAATCATATTGTTGATTCGGCTTTATTCTTTACGATAAATTATTTTCTTTTCACCTAGTCAGGCCTGAACAACGTTCTATTGCAGTATTACCGTTTGAATATATGGGTTCAGACAAGTCACAAAAACATTTTGGTGACGGCATTATAGAAGAAATTTTAAAGCAGTAACCTACTGTCTAACGGTTACTGCTTTTATTACTAAACCTTAATAAAGTCGCGTTGATGGGTAATACGATAAAGTATCGGTAACACTAATAAAGTCAGTAAGGTAGAAGAGATAATCCCGCCAATAACCACAGTCGCTAGGGGTCTTTGTACTTCAGCTCCAGTGCCAATGTTTAATGCCATAGGAACAAAACCAAGACCGGCAACTAAAGCGGTCATTAATACGGGTCTTAACCTGATCATAGCGCCATCAATAATGCCTGAAATCAGCTCACCTCGCTCTTTACATAAGTCACGAATAAAGGCGAGCATCACTAAGCCATTGAGCACGGCGATACCCGAAAGCGCGATAAAGCCAACGCCAGCAGAAATTGATAATGGCATGCCGCGCATCCATAAAGCGATTACACCGCCAGTTAGCGCCAATGGAATACCTGAGAATATAATCAAGGCATCTTTTAGGTTACCAAAAGCCAATACTAACAATCCTAAAATTACCCCTAAGGTTAAGGGCACAATAATAGTTAATCGTTTACTTGCTGATTCTAGCTGCTCAAAAGCACCGCCATATTCGAGCCAATAGCCAGCAGGAATATCAACCTTACTCTGGATTTGTTGTTTGGCATTTTTGACAAAGGAACCTAAATCAGTGCCACGTACATTGGTCGTAACTACTACACGTCGTTTACCATTCTCTCGACTTATCTGATTAGGTGCTGGCGCTAAATTAAGCACAGCAACTTCAGATAAAGGCACGTATTCACCATTAGGTAATGCGATGGGTAGTTCGCTTAATCGGTTAACATCTTGTCTAACATGCTCGGGTAGCCTTATCACCATATTAAAACGGCGATCTCCTTCATAAATCACCCCTGCATTTTGACCGCCAATAGCGGTTGATAATGCATCTTGCAATTGTGAAACATTAAGGCCATAACGCGCTAGTTCAACTCGTTTAGGATGTATCGATAACATAGGTAACCCCGTGACCTGTTCAACTTGAATATCACTAGCCCCTGCAATTTTTTCGAGAACTTCTCTGATGGCATTAGCTGATTTAAGGAGTTGGTTTAGGTCATCGCCAATAACCTTGATGCCAACATCGGCCCTAACACCAGAAATAAGCTCATTGAAACGCATTTCAATGGGTTGCGTTAGTTCAAAGTTATTACCGGGTTGCCCTGATACCGATTCAACAATTTCTGCCGCTAATTCACCATGACTCAATCTTGGGTCTGGCCACTGGTCACGTGGTGTAAGCATTACATAGGTATCGGCAATATTGGGTGGCATGGGATCATTGGCTATTTCAGGAGTACCAATTCTAGAGAAAACATTTTTAACCTGAGGAAATTGCTGTATTTTCAACTCCAATGCCTTTTGCATTTCAACAGACTGACTAAGACTGGTACCAGGAATACGAATCGCCTGTAGTAATAAGTCTTCTTCATTAAGTTGTGGGATAAACTCAGAGCCAAGCGTAGTTGCCAACCAAATAGAAAAAGCGACGAAAGCAGCGCAGGCGAATAGAATTATCCAACGTAATTTCATCGCGCCCACTAACAAGGGTTTGTATATTGATTTAGCCGCACTGATCACCGGGCTTTCTTTTTCACTGATTTTTCCATTCATAAACAAGGCAACAGCCGCGGGTACTAGCGTCAACGACAAGACAAGTGCGGCAATTAACGCCATTACTACAGTCGCCGCCATAGGATGAAACATTTTCCCTTCAACCCCCGTTAAACTAAAGAGCGGAATATAAACAATGGTAATAATAAAAACGCCGAATAGGCTAGGCCTAATAACTTCATTCGTCGCTGAATAAACGACTTTCAAACGTTCTTCTCTAGAAAGAATTCCGCCTTGGAGTTTTTGTGCATTACTTAAGCGCCTAATTGAGTTTTCGACAATTATAACGGCGCCATCAACAATCAAACCAAAATCTAGTGCGCCAAGGCTCATTAAGTTCGCTGACACGCCTGTTTTTACCATACCGGTAATGGTTGCCAACATTGCTAGCGGGATAACCGCCGCGGTAATTAATGCTGCTCGAATATTGCCCAGTAACAAAAAAAGCACAAGGATAACTAATAAAGCCCCTTCAACTAAATTCTTTTGCACGGTATACATGGCTTTATCAACGAGATTGGTGCGGTCATATACTGACTCGACTTTAATTCCTTCAGGTAAAGACAACTTTATTTGCTCAAGTTTTTCAGCAACGGCTAAAGCAACGACCCTAGAGTTTTCACCCACCAGCATCATTGCACTACCTAATACGGTCTCTTTGCCATCGCGCGTAGCAGCACCAGTACGCAAAGATTTACCGATAGCCACTTGGGCAATATCCGCTATTTTTATCGGGGTATCGTTAATGACTTTGACAATAACTTGTTCTATGTCGCTGATGGTAGCGAGTTGGCCTATTGCTCGAACGGTAAGTTGCTGACCATTTTGCTCGATGTAACCAGCTCCTCGATTGCTATTGTTATTACTTAGAGCAAGATTAATATCATTAAATGAGATGGAGAATTCGAGCATTTTCCTCGGTAATGGCGTGATATGGTATTGCTTGTCATAACCACCGATAGTATTAATTTCAGTAACGCCTGGTACCAGTGCTAGTTGAGGCTTAATAATCCAATCTTGAATTTCCCGCAAATCCGTGGCATTAAAGGGTAAGCCATCAGCCCTTAGTGCATTAGGGGACGTTTCAACACTGTACATAAATATCTCACCAAGGCCCGTGGTAATCGGCCCCATTTCAGGTGTTAATTCAGCAGGAATAGTGTTTTTGATGGCACTTAACCTTGCATTAATAAGGTTGCGGGCAAAATATAAATCTGTACCTTCATTAAATACCACGGTGACTTGAGATAAACCATAACGCGAAATAGACCGTGTGTAAGACAGATTAGGAATTCCAGTAATGGCCGTTTCAATAGGGAAAGTAATACGCTGTTCAGTTTCTAGTGGCGAGTAACCGGGCGCACGCGTATTAATTTGTACTTGTACATTGGTAATATCTGGTACCGCGTCGATGGGCAGCTTTTGATAGCTCCAATATCCTAGCCCCATCAGTACTAATATCAGGGTCATCATCAGCCAGCGGCGCGCTATAGAAAAGCGTAAAATTGATTCAATCATTGTATCTCTCCTTAGTGGGCGTGTGATGCGCCAGCTTTGCCTAAATCTGCTTTTAGTAAATAACTATTAATAAGCGCGTACTGGTCGCCGGCTTGTAGCCCTGAAATTACTTCAGTAAACTGGCCATCAGTTTGTCCAAGCTCCAGTTCACGTGTTTCATAGCCATTTTTATTAGTAACGAAGATGACATTTTTTCCTTCAATTTCTTGAAAGGCGCGATTGTCGATAGTTAAGCTGACATCGACTTGGTTAGTTACTATGCTGCCAGTTAACATTTGTCCCGGTGCCCATAAACCAGTGTCATTATCTAATGGGACTATCGCCGTGATAAAAGGCTGATTTTTATTCGCCAACAAATGAATTATCTTTGATTGTGTTTTAGCAAGCGTTGATGACATTGTAACTTGCTGGCCTTTCGAAATAGCTTGTTGTTGACTTGGAAAAACTTTGAATTCAACCCAAAGACGATCATAATTCTCTATCGTTAGCAGAGATTGTTGGTTAGCTAATTCACCCGGATTAACGTGACGCTTGGTTACCACACCGGAAATTGGCGCGGTGATGTTATACCGCTTTAAACTGTCGTTTGATTCTACTTGTGCAATATTATCGCCAGCAGTGACAACATCGCCAACATTAACGCTTAGTTTAGTAATCAAACCAGGAAAGCGAGCACTCACTTGACTGATAGCATTTGGAACGATAATAGAGCGACCATAGACAGTAGTCATTTTTTGTATTTGACCCGCACTCGCCGTAGCATTGATAATTCCAGCTTTTAGCGCATTAGTTGTAGTGATCTCAATATGCCCCTCTTCTTCATTGTGCTCATCTTCGTGCTCTCCTTCATGCCCATGAGACTTTTCCTCACCTTGTTTATTAGCATGGCTATCAACATGACCATCGTTATGTTGCTCTTTATTACTATGTTCGTCATCTGCGATAACATTAGTAGTCACTACAGCACTACCTAGGGTTGCAGCAATTAATAACATTAGCGTCGTATATTTAGTTTTACTACGAATATTTGTCATGTAAAAGTCCTTAAAATTCATTTTTATGTGTGACGTTTATTGGAGAAGTGAAGCCATACTGAGACGCCGGAAGAGGTTCAGCGATGAGTTGTTCTATTTGTGTTCCATATCGTAAAGCAGCAGCCGCAGACTCGATCATGGCGCGACGCGCAAAAAGTAGTTCTTGTCGAGCGGTTAAATAATCTAAATAACTATAACGGCCACGTTGGTAAGCTATTTGGGTTTCTTTTAATGCCCCGGTTAACGTGGGAATAATACTGTTCTTTAAGCTTTTAGCCGTAAAAATAGCTTGTTTCCTATTGCTGTAGGCTCGATATAATTGGTTATGTAATTCCAGCAGAGTTACCTCTCTTTTTACCCTGACTTCGTCACGTGCTGCTTGCGCCGAGATAATAGCCCCAGTATTACGCTTGGCAGAAAATAATGGCATGCTAAAACCAGCAACAAGTGCGGTATCGTTAACATCTTGAATTTGTTTAATACCAACCGACCATTTTATGTCGGCACTTGATTCAGTGCGGGCTAAACGCAGTTGAGCATCTCTTAGGCGCTCTTCTGTGGCGAAAATTAGAATTTCAGGGTTTTGTTTTACCTTGGCATATAATTTTTTAAATGCTATATCTGCAGAGAATTCAAATAAATTTCCATCTACATGGCTAAAGGTGGGCGTTGTTTCTTTCCACATCATAGCTAGTGCGATTTTTGTGTAGTCAAACTGTTGTTGTTCAGATGAAGTTACCAATCTTGCGTTGCCTACGGCGGCAAGTGCACGTTTAACTTCAGCTTCTGGTGCTACACCCGCTTTTGAGCGTTTCTCCACTTCAGTTAACGTTTCTTCTGCGAGTAATGTCGCTTCTTTAGCTAAGGATAATCGCTCTTGTGCCGCAATAATATCAATATATCTGCGAGTGACCTCACCCAGTAAATTCAAGGCTTTTATTTTACGTTGTGCGGAAATTTGTGAACCCATACTATTAGTGACACCAACACGGGCAGCTCTTTTATCGCCCATTTCTAATACCGACGAAAGAGAGAGTGTGAATTCGCTACTCTCAAATACACCGACATCACCCGTGCCAGCAAAGTTTTCCATTTCAAAACCAACGTCATACGCTTTTTTTAAGTTCTGAGTTTGTAGTTGGCCTGTAATCGCATTTTGCCGATACTTAAATACCTTAAGAGCAGGGTTATCTTTGAGTGTTCTTTTAATTGCAGAAGATAAGGTTAGGGTATTTTTTTCTATCGTCGCTTCGTTATTATTCTTGGCTAAAGACCAAGGACTATATAACCAAAAACTTAAGGCTAATAAGTTAAAAATGGCTATCCGCTTTTTTGATAGCTTTGGCAACATTGAGTCTTTTAAAGGCACAGGGGATATGTAAAACATTCGGATTCATCCTACGTATTAATAAGTGTTTATGGTGTTTGTATGCCAGGAAAAACTTGCTTTTCTCGCATAACTGATGAACGCAATAAACTCGTTTTTCTTGAACAAGCTGTGTAATTGGGCCATCATAAACCTTACTGTAGGAGTAAGGTCAAGTAGTATGAAAATAAATCAACTGTCAAAATTAACAAATGTGCTTAGTAAAACCATCCGATATTACGAAGACGTTGGTCTACTGCCCCAAGCATCGCGAAATATCAATGGTTATCGAGAGTACAGTCTAGATGATGTTGAACGTTTGATTTTTATTCGCCGCTGTCGAGAATTACAGATACCTATAGAGCAAATAAAGCTATTGATACAAGTACAAACAGACAAAACGTCTTCGTGCAATGAAGTAGACTTATTAATAGAACTGCAACTAGAAAAAGTGCGTAAAACTATAAGTGAATTGTCATTACTGGAACAAACGTTAAGCACATTAGCAAAATCTTGCTCAAATGATATTGTCGGTGAATGTGAAATATTGAAAAAGTTAAAACAAAACTAATTATTACTAAGGCCGAGTTCAGTAGTCTTTTACTATTAAAGTTTGAAGTGTCCGCTATGTTATTGAAGTAAACTTTAGATTGAGTGATTTTGGTTTATGAAAATAGTCATAATCAACTTGCAGTGCAGGTTTCATTAGTCACAAACGGTCGTTATTCCTAGCTTGTTCCACTGAGTTAGCGTTATGTCATCAGGTAATTTCAAGTGAAAATATTGTTGTAATATTTGCCGATAATGTTTACTACTCTCTATCAATGTTTCACTACGTAAACCATCAATTGTTTCAATAAACTTACCTTTAGATATCGTTAACCGACCCGATTGAGTTGCGATTGAACATACTGATTTTTTAGTGAAAGTAGACTCTGAGGAGGTTTGTTGAAATTCACACATCTGCGCGAAAGCTTCTATCTTGTGAGGAGTTGACGAGAATATATATTGGGACTGCCATTCTTCTTCTATTTTTTTACGAAATAAAACCTGTTTTTCGTTCTGTGAAGTAACTTTATACAAATAACCCAATTGCTCTATAGGCTCAGTACCCTGTTCTATGGGGAGAATAAAAGAGTCACCAAAACCTACATCTGCAATCCACATAACGCCTTCACATTCTACTAGCAATAGGAGATGGTCAAACTCTCTACCAGGAACGTCGCCATCAAAAACTTGCGCTGATAATAAGCTCACTTGAAAGCCACTGGCATTGAGTAAAGCACCAAACAAGTAATTGAGTTCATAGCAAAATCCGCCACGCTTTTTGATGACAATTTTTTCAAACAGTCGCGGTAGGGATAAATGGATTTTATGATCAAGATGAATATCGAGGTTTTCAAAAGGCACACTCTGCATATGTGCCTGATGCAAAGCCATAAGCGTTGATTTTGTATTATTCAGATTTTGGTGAAAATTTATCCGCTTAAGGTATTGTTCTACTTGATATTTACTTAGCATGAAGCGCCCCAATAAATTGCTCAATTTGCTGCTGATAGTGTGAAACGTCGATATCATCTTCAACACAACAGTAAAGCAACCCTTGATAAGTCATGCCTAAGTAAGCATAAGACAATTTGAAGGCTTCTTCAAAACACGGTGCAGGAACTTTATCACAGCCTGTTGCAATTAACGCAGTAGGTTTACCTCGAAGCTTGCGCCCCAAATCTTTGTTTACCTTGAGTAAATCTGAGAACCTGTCAAGGAAGGTTTTCATCACGCCACTTGCACAATACCAATAAACGGGAGAGGCTAAAATAATGCGTTCATAACTTAATAAATTTTTCATTAGCTTTACGAAATCATCGTTAACATGATTAAATTCATAATCGAAAGGGGAAATATTATAGTCACTCAGATTAAAAAGTGTCGCTGACATTTTTGCAGCCACTTCAAGGCTTAATTGCCCCGTATTCCCTTTATTTCTAGCGCTGCCAACCACAATAGCTGTTCTCATTATCTCGTTTCCTTTTTTAAATGTATATTATTTGTCATCCAAATAGCATTAGTTTCGATTAATTAACCAAACCCCGACAATTAAGCTAACGCAGCCTACTATTATGCTTATAGTTAAGGGCTTTTCTGGCATGCCAAACCAAGCATAATGTCCCGCGAGTAGTGCCAAAATAATTTGGCCTGACATAGCACAAGAGATCATAGCTCCGGCGCCCATTTGAGGAATAAGCCAATAAAATAATGCCACCCCAGTCGCACTCAATACCCCTCCCGAAAACCATAAATAAAAAGGCACTGATTTAACCATTGCAGAGCTTGGATATTGCTTGATAAATAATCCGACAATACAAAGGGTAAAGAGTAGGCTCGACGTAAAAGCTATACCGGTAGCTAAAACCGGACTTTTAAGAAGCTGTCCAAGTTGAGTATTCAAACTAGTTTGTGCTGTGATAAGCACGCCAGCAATAAATGCTAGTAGAGGTAAATAAGTCATCTGTGCATCATAGAGACAAGTTATCTACCCTGCCTTTACATAGGTTGATTTACTCAGTTTTTAATTTTTTGCGGATACGGCTAAGTTGTGTAGGAGTGATGCCTAAGTGTGAAGCGATATGAAAAAGCGGAATACGTTTTTCTAAGCTAGGATTGTTAGTTAAAAAGTATTGATAACGCTGAGTCGCTGATTCCTGTATGAGGGATACTTCTCGCTTCTCTTGGTTAATTAACCAGTTTTTCTCCAAATATTGAATATGGTAGCGTTGCAAGTCTAGAGAATCATTTAACAATCTTCGATACTCTTTATGATTTATAAGAATGAGTTCTGAATCTTCCATGGCTTCTATGGTAAACGTTGAAGGCTCCGATAATAGCAAAGCGACCATAGCTCCTGGGAAAGCACCCTCACTAAAAAAGCGTTTATTATATTCATTGCCCTCTTTATCACAAATAAAGGCTCTGACAATCCCCGTATATACATAAGCAAATGTTTCAGGTATATCTCCTGATTTATATATCGTGCTATTACTGGCGACCTTCACCCCCTTGCAAATTTTCCGCAATGCCTGCCAAGTTTCAAGAGATAGTGGCGAATATGAATCTATTGATGCCTTAAGTGAATTAAAGGCAATGTCTTCTTTTATAGTATCTGACAAGGTACTTTTCTCTTCCTTGGTTGTCATAAGGGCTAACTAAACGTTTTAAAAGGCCTAATTAGTATTTAGTTAATCAGGAACAAGACTAAAACCATCCCTGAAAAGTGTTATTTTTACTTTATCAGGGACGGCGGCTTATAGCACGTAGCGAATATGCTGTTCTATGGTTTATAGTGGGAATACAGACTTCCCTGCCCACGTCGAATAAAAAACACCGAACTCATCATCATTAAAAATAACCTAGTAAGTGAAACAACAATCTTCGGTTAAAACGTATGTTTATCGAAAAGATAAGATTGAAAGGATTAATACTTTAAATATATACGATGATGAAGTGAAGAAATCCCAGTTAGACGGTACTAAAACATGCCTTGATACGCGAGGTTAGTTTGACCTAATACCTGACCATCCAGCAGGTACACCTTACGTTTGGCCATTTCAGCATAACGTATGTCGTGGGTTACTACGCAAAGGGTAGTTCCCTGGTTATTTAACGCTTCCAGCGTTGCCATGATCTGGTCACCACTTTTTGAATCTAAATTTCCCGTCGGCTCATCCACAAACAAGATTGAGGGTTCAGCTACCAGAGCGCGGGCAATAGCAATACATTGTTGCTGACCACCAGAGAGCTGCGTTGGCTTACGCGCAGACATTGAGATCATATCAACTACGTCTAAACAATAATCCACTTTTTCCTTTATCTTTTTATCACTAAAGGGTTGTTTCGAGTAGCGTAAAGGTAGCGCAATATTGTCATAGACACTCAATTCATCGATCAAATTAAATTGCTGAAAGATAAAGCCAATTTTTTGATTTCGGATCGCGGCAGTTTGCTCTAGACTGAGCTGACTGACATCGACACCTTCGAAAAATAGCTTGCCTGTGGTGGGAAAATCCAACAGCCCCATAATAGATAACAAGGTAGACTTTCCACAACCTGAAGGGCCTGAAATTGAAATGTACTCTCCCTGTTGAATTTCAAGGTCTATGCCTTGCAATGCATGGGTGATCATGTCATCTGTGCTGAATACTTTGTTCAACTGCTGCACTTTGATTATAGGTATTGTCATTGAAACTCTTCTATCCCTTGAATTTCGAGTAAATGAGCCGAACTTTGGCTACTTAGAGTCGTAGTTTAAGCTAAAAATATGCTTTTGTATTTATCCAATGATTCAAACAATAACGTTAAATGATTGGATAAATACAATAAAGATAATATCGTCACTCATTCTCATCCATGTAATCGTGACATACCCTTCTTCCTGAACATAAAAAGGTGGGCCATGCCCACCTTCCTCTACTGTAAACGTTAACGTCTACTTTTTCGTTTTAACCGTAGCTTACGCTACAGCTTTACCTTTAAGTATTGCTTTAAACTCTTTGCTTAAATAATGACTTAAACAAAGGAGAGCTTAATCACTTCCTCGCAAGCTAAATATCGCCGGCTTGTTAATGTATTTTCTTAAAGGCCAATAACAGGCAAACAAAGTCACCAAAATAATCAAGACTAAGGTAGCCACTAGCATAGGTAATACTTGCCAAGTTAGATATGGCTGAATGTATTCACTTAGTCCTATGTAGGCTAGAGCGAACAACACAACACTACCAACAAAGCCTATTAGTACAGCCTTAGTGTTATCACCAACAATCATAGAAACTAAGTGCTTACGTGTCGCACCTATTGCCATGCGAGCGCCAAGTTCAAAGCGTCTAAGCTGGGTGCCGTAACTCAAAATACCATATAGACCTATACCTGCTAGTAAAAACACCAAACTTGCCAATACCGCTGTGGTTACAGCCGTAGTAATTTCAACAAACAAACGTTCAGTAAGCTTGTCATCCGCTGATTCGAAACTAAAGACAGAATATCTTGCATCAACATCGGCTAATAATTTGCCCAATTGTTCGCGACTAACAGACTGGCCGGGTTTGTGTTTTAACATGAAAGTTTGTCCGCCAAGTCCATTAGGTACATAACTTCTCGGTACACCATCTGTCGCTGTATCGCTCCCAGTAGGAGTCTCGCCAGGAATAGCAATATCTTTGACAATTCCCACAATTTTCAACGGGTCAGGACCACCTGGAGATATTTGCATGCCGATGACATCACCGTCAGCTTTTAACTGTTTAGCAAATGCTTGATTAACAAGCATGACATTATTGCCATCTTTGCGATCAACAAGGGTGATATTATCCCCTTGCAATATTTGCTGCCCAATCATAGTGAAATATTTATGATCTATGTTTTTTAAATACGGCGTATATCTTTCGTTGTCGGTAAGGTTGGTTAACGCTCTGATACTAAAACCATCAAGAGGTCCTCCTCCCTGAGCAATAGACTCCACTTGTGGTAACGCTTCGAGTTTCTCCATGATCTCAGCCATTATTGGCATTGCTTCTTCCTGAGTCGGAAAGTCTGTTGAAGAAAAATTCAATATTAAGGTTGAAATATTATTCGTGGTAAAACCTATCGGATTATTGATGGTTTTTACGGCATCTTTAAGCAAGCTAAAGTTGGCAAATACCAATACCGTCGCCAATGCTACTTGGCTGGCGATTAATACATGACGAGTCTTTTTCGATACCTGTAAACCACTACCTTTACCACTGCTTTGTAAGGTGGTATTTAGTGCTCGGTAATTGATCATACGGGTACTTAATTTAGCGAAAAATAAAGCAAATACAAGGGTAACTAATACAGCACTACCAAAGGTAATCGGGCTAAAAGATAATTCATTAACTCTAGGTAATATCAGGGCAAAATGATCCTGCATTACAATAAAACCAACCTTTGCTAACACCAAAGCAAATATTATAGACATAAACATCAACAAACTAGTCTCAGCCAACATCGCTTTAAATAAATGCTTTTTAGTTGCGCCAATTGCGGCTTGAATCGCCATCTGACGTTGTTTTTCTGCGGTACGTGCCATAAATAAATTAGTAATATTTAAGCAAGCGATCAATACCAAACCAATTACACCGGCTAATAACTTTATCGCAATAGACTCACTCTGACCAAGAATAATTTCTTTAACAGGAGTTACAAGAATTTCGATTGACCAGCCTTTGAAAAAGTCAATTTCAGCAACACCTTCCTGCCAACGGTCATTCACTAACGGAGTTAAAAGTTGCAGTGCCTGACTCTGACTAACACCTTTTTTCAATAGACCGATAAATTTAAGACTACCGCTTATATTGCCATAACTTTGTCGCGTTCGTTCACCTGTCTGATTATAATCCCATGGCATCCAAACTTGAGTTTCTCGTCCAGTATCACCTAATTCAGGTTCAACAAAATCTTCAGCTAAAACACCAATAACACGATAACTGATGCCACTAAGGTTAATTTTTTGTTCAAGAATATCCGCGCTACCATTAAACTCTTTCTGCCAAGTGTTATAACTCAGCATGGCGACAGGGTTATTGGTATCTATGGCTTCACTAGCCTTAAACATTCTACCCATTGCCATAGGAGATGCCAAAATTTGATGCAACTCAGGTGTTACATAAGCGGCATTTACAAGAGGTTGGCTAGGGTGAGAAACGATTACGTCTTGCGCATAAGACATTATCGATGCTTGCTCAAATGCTTCTTTACTCTTGTACAAATGCACTAAGCCAGGATAAGTATAAGCAACACCTTTAGTTTCTTTTTCTGCGCCGATTAGCTTATGTTCTGCAACAAAAAGGCGGTCTTGCTCTGGATAAGGTAATGGCTCAACAAGTAACAAATAGTTTAGCGTTACTACACATAACAAGGCGCCTAAGGTAATGCCCATGGTCAGTAATACGGTTAAAATAAAGCCAGGTTTCTTTTTCAGGCTGGCCCAAGCCTGTTTATGTCGAAGGATTAATTGCCTCATACTGCCACCTTTAATCGTTCGTCTTTAACGATTTGCCCATCAAGTAACCTGAGTTGAATATTCGCCATATCAGCATAACGCGCATCATGGGTTACCATACAAATGGTGGTGCCATTTTTGTTAAGTTCAGCTAGAACGGCCATTACCGTGTCACCACTTTGTGAATCAAGGTTACCCGTTGGCTCATCAACTAGTAATATCGCCGGATCTGCAACCAAGGCACGAGCAATAGCAATACGTTGTTGTTGTCCACCCGACAACTGGTTAGGTTTATGATCTGCTCTATGGCTCATTTCTACCATTTTCAAACAGGTTTCAACTCTTTCTTTAATAAATTCGTCTGTCGGTAGCTCCTTTTTATATTGTAAAGGGAGCGCCACGTTATCAAATACTGAAAGTTCATCAATAAGGTTAAACGACTGAAAAACAAAACCGATTTTTTCATTACGAATAGCTGCTGCTTCATCAAGAGAAAGTGAGCTAACATCTAGCCCTTCAATTGTATAAGAGCCTGAGGTCGACATATCTAATAAACCCAATAAAGATAACAAAGTAGATTTACCACAACCAGACGGGCCAGCAATAGAAACGTATTCACCCGCACGAATAACAATATCTACATCTTTTAGTGCGTGGGTTTCAACATCATCTGTTTCAAAGACCTTACTAATACTTTTCATTTCTATTTTTATTTCAGTCATATTCATTTCCTTAAATTTGGGTCGATTGGTTAGTGTATTTTTAATTTATTTTTAATTAGCGTACTCAACGAGATAAAGCTTAAAAATTTTCTATGGTTAGTTCTGATTTTTTCACCAGCGACAAGTCCGAAACAATGAAAACGTCATTGACCTTGCCACCCTCAATAATTTCGATATAGCGACCGGCTTCTTTACCAAATTTCACTTGGGCTCTCATCGCATAATTATTTGTATCATCAAGTCGAAATAAGCTAGCGTTTGAATTAGCCATGCCGTTTACAGGACGTTCCATATAGGTGATATTAGCTAAAGTATCAGTAATAATAACGGCATCAACACTAAGTTGAGGCCTAGCACTGGCGGGTAATTCATCAGGTAAAGCGACTTCGACTTCAACCGTATTTTCTACTACCACGGGATCAATACGTGAAACGGTGCCAATAATTTTGTCTCGGCGCGTATCAACAATAACCTTTTGACCAATAAAGATTTGTTGTGCTTTACTTTGTGGCACTCGAACTAAAGCGATAAGATCTTGAACACTACCAATAAGAGCAACTTCTTGTCCTGGTGCCAGACTTTGACCCAACTCAACCGACAAGCGTTGTAATACGCCATCGAAACCCGCTTTTACGGTAAGGCGTTCAAGACGGTTTTGAGCGATATCCAACTGCCCTTGTTGCTGCATGATCTGCTCGTTCTGAATATTAATGGCTTCTTGATTAACTAATTTAAGTGCTGCGGTACGCTGCTTATGTATGTTCAGACGTTTACTAAGCTGCGCTTCCTGAACTAAGCTGTCTTTATAGTCAAGTACCGACACGATACCCGATTTAACCAAACCAGACTGTGCCTCTAGCTTTACCTTAGCCGTTTCGTAACGAGCTTCCATTTCGGCAAAAATCGCACTTTCATTGAGAACCTCACGTTTTTGATTCAATACTAACTGGCGTAAATTAGCTTTACGTTGTGAAAGCTCTCGTACCGCACTATCGACTTCTTGTTGCAATTCAGGGTTAGCCAGTTGAACGATAACACTGTCTGCCGTTACCAGAGCGCCAGGTTTAAGCACTATTTCCTGAACCGTCGCGCTGGTTAAGGAAGTGATCAGTACTTGTTTGTCTGAACGTAAAGCACCATAGCCTTCTATCTCTACCTGCAAATCACCTTGTTTTACCACCCCAAAAAGCATGTCGTTACGTTTAACCGAAATACCGCCAGTTTGAGTGCTTACATACCAAACAAGAGAAGCGATCAAGCAAATTACCACACCAGCAATAACCGGCGTTGATTTAAGTTTACTTTGCTTAATTTTATTTTTTTTTACGTCCATTTAAGAGACACCTTGATTAAAGTCTTTACTGATAGTGATATTGCTTAATGCTAATTTTATGCCAACAATTAATTTCGTTGTAATTCAATGAACTAACATTTAGATAGTGAGATGTAAGGTGTAATTGGTCCGCTGGTGAACTACGACGAACCATAAATGAACTAGTGCTATTTCTAGGTATTGCGAACAAACACCTTCATTGACTGAGAATAAGTGAATTATCCTTATTTCAGGAAGTGGATCTACGCAAAACAGGAAAGTTAATGATAAATCCAGTCAAGATAATTAGCAGAACGAGACGGAGTTAATAAAGTGACAGCTGAAGGTTAAGGCTTATCAGCTACAATTAACGGTAGGTAGATTGATACGGTAACCCCCTGAGAATTAGTATTATTAACCAAGGTTATCGTGCCTTTATGATGTTCGATAATATTACGGCAAAAACTCAACCCTATGCCTTGACCATTTTGTTTAGTTGAATACAAAGGTACAAAAAGGTTATCGAGATTAGCAAAACCATGACCACTGTCGACTACTTGAATGAGTGAGGTATTAGCATTTTCACTAAAGATCAGTTTTATTTTGGCTCCAGAGTCGGAGGCTTCATCAGCATTTTTAATCAGATTTAACAACACTTGTTCAATAAAAGCAGGGTCTGCCCAAAAGCGTTCCGTTTTTAGCTCAACCTCTAAATTAATATCTTTGAGCAAACCTTGAATACGTTTAGTGATATTAGTGGCAACAAGCATTTGACAATTTAAGTGAAAGGGTTTGGTAATAGAGGCATATCGACTTACAAATTCTTCCAAATGCTGGCATCGCTCTGTGATAACGTTCAACGCCTGTTTCTCTCTATCGCCTTGAGCTTTTAGACTTAATCCTTGAGCTAATGCTGATACCGGTGTTAATGAATTACGGATTTCATGCCCGAGCACTCGAATAAGCTGTTGCCAAGCACTAAGTTGGCTTTGTCTCAATGCTGACTCAATATTAACAAAAACCATCAAGTGGTGTGTTTGTCCCTGCTCGATAAACTCGCTGTGGCGAATTTGCCATTTACTGTCGCGTTGTTTTTCTTTAAAACGCCAATTATCATCTACAAACTCAAGCCCTAATAATCCCGGTGAAGAGTTTCTGAAAATTTGCCAAGGTTGAGGAAATAATTCATTAAAAGCGTCATTGGCATACGTAAGATGAGGGTGTTGGTTAAAGACCAATATTGGGCTGTCTAGTTGCTCAATGAGTCGATAAACTAGAAAGATATGCTGATCGTAGCGTGATTTAAGTAATTGTAAATGTGAGCTCAAGTTTTCGAGTTCATGATGAAACTCTATAACCTTACCTGCACTAAAAGCAGGTTTGGCATACTGACAATAGTCATTAATATGTATAGCTTCTAGGTGCATACTGGCGCGTTTAAATGCAATAAGAGTTCTCCTATATATATAGGAAAAAAATAACCACAGAATAACCGCCATGCTACCACTTGTGAAGGCTATATTTTCTTTGGACCACTCTTGTATTATCCCTATCGCCATCCACAAACTAACCACCAAAAAACTGGTAGCAGTAAAACCAGTTTTTAACAGCTGCTCTAAAGACTTAAAGACAAATAATTTCATAATTCCCGACTCTTACTTTTTATGTCGTGGCTCGTACCAATATCACGACTCTTCTCTGATGCCATATTTCTCTAAGCGGCGGTACATTGAAGATTTAGTCAAGCCTAGTGTTATTGCTGCTTTAGGCACATTGTTATGATTTAGTTCCAGTGCTTGTTCAATCAGTATTTGCTCTGCTTGTTCCAGCGTCATCATCGGCAAGCTATTATTCTGTTTTAATGTAGACAGGTGTAAATCTTCTTGCCCTAAACTGCTGCCCTGAGCCAATAAAACTGCACGTTCCATTAAATGACTCATTTCGCGGACATTACCCGGCCAGTGATACGCTTCCAGCGCTTTTAATGCTCCTGGTGTAAGACTTAATTCTTCGCGTTTATATTTTTTTCCATGTTGGGCGATAAAATGCTTTGCCAAAGGTGCTATATCGTGAAATCTTTCTTTCAATGATGGCACTCTGAGCTCTATAGTATTAAGTCGAAAGTAAAGATCTTCTCGGAAAGCTCCATCAGCGATCAATTGGGATATATCGCCATTAGTCGCACTAATAATCCTGCTATCAGCATGCTGAGTTTGACTTGAACCTAATACTTCATATTCGCCAGATTCCAGTACACGTAATAATTTAGCTTGTTGTGAATGAGGAATATTGGCAATTTCATCTAAAAATAAGGTGCCATGTTTAGCCAGCTCAAAACGGCCAATGCGATTTTCTTTTGCGTCAGTAAATGCGCCTTTTTTATGACCAAACATTTCACTTTCAAATAAAGACTCTGAAATAGCGCCCATATTAACCGAGTTAAAAGTATCACTAGCACGATTAGATTGTTGATGGATTCGCTGAGCTAAATGACTTTTTCCTGTGCCATTATCACCGGTTAATAAAATACTTGCGTCAGTTGCAGCCACAGAGTCGATTTGGCGTAATAATTTCTCCATCGCTTCTGAGCACCAGGTAAAGTCTTGCTCGGCAACCGACTCCAACTGCTGTTTAAGTTTTTGGTTCTGGACTTGCAAACCCGCCATTTTTAGCTGTTGGCGAATAATTTGGATTAACCTTTGATTATTCCATGGTTTTTCAACAAAATCGCAAGCGCCCAACCGCATGGCACTGACGGCTAGATCAACATTAGACCAGCCTGTCATCGCAATAACCGGAATTACAAAATCAGATTTACTCAACCAAGTTAAAAAGCGGAGTCCTTCTTCGCCTGAGGTGGTATCTAAGGAAAAATTCATATCCAGCAAAATCAAATCTATGCTGTTTTCGGCCAAACTAGCTTGGGCATAATGGTGATTTTCCGCTTCAAGCACAGTAAACCCCTGATCTTCTAAAATAAAGGCGGCACTTAAACGGATTTCGGGGCTGTCATCGACAACCAGTATTTGCGGCTTAGACATCACAACTCATGACAACTCACGGACTATTTGATTAAATATAATAAATTGCCAACCAGTATTGAACAAGACAAATATATTTATTTTAGCTTAATCGTCTTTTACTTGAGCTATAGGAGAAAAAATTCAATGTAACCAATAGGAGAATATCAGTCGATTCATTTATCGTTTTGTCATATCAACTTCGGTAATATCTGATATTGTCTTAATTGGCGAAAAAATCAAAGAAAGTATAGCTTCACATTTTATTTCAGTTCAATCATCTAGAGTTTCAGTGACGATAAGCCTTGGAGTAGATACCTATACAGATAAAAAATATCGATGATTTAATCGCACATGCCGATAAAGCTTTATATGTTGCCAAAAATTCAGGTAAAAATCGCATTATCCATTCCAACGATTTGAGTTAAATTTAAGTATCAAAGCGTTAGACTAAAAACCAAATAATAAATAAAGGAATAAAAATGAAAAAAGTAATTTGCCTTCTATTTGCAGGGATTCTTGCATCGACAAGCGTGTTAGGTCAAATCGCAGATAAACTTAAGCTTTACACTATTAATTGTGGCGTAATCAATGTTGCTGATATGGATGGATTTTCATCTTCAGGAGACTATGCAAAACAAAAATCGACACTAGCAAGTACTTGTTTTCTAATAAATCACCCTGACGGAAATTTATTGTGGGACACTGGCTTACCAGGCTCTTTAGTTAATGAAGATCCCGCAGTAAATGGGGTGTTTACTTTATCATTAGAAAAAACAATCATTACACAATTAGCTGAAATTAACATGACTGCAAATGATGTTAACTATGTTTCTATTTCTCATAGTCACTTTGATCATGTCGGTCAAATATCATCTTTTCTAAAGTCTACATGGCTAGTTAGTAACAAAGAAAAAAATGCAATGTTCGAATCTGAACAACTTAAAACACAGAATGCTAACTTTAGTGATTTGAAACAAACATCATTTGATGGTGACTACGATGTTTTTGGTGATGGTAGTGTATTAATACTCGATATGCCAGGGCATACAAAAGGACATACCGTATTGCAGCTTATGTTAGAAGATACAGGCCCGGTGCTAATATCAGGCGACCTTTATCATCAAGCTAAAAGTAGAACGTTAAAAAGAGTACCTAGGTTTAACGTAGATGAGCCACAAACTAGAAAAGCGATTGAACGGTTTGAAAATATCGTTAAAAAATTAGGTGCTAAAGTTTTCATCCAACATGAGAAAAATGATATCGACAAACTGCCAAAACTTCCTAACTTCTTACAATAGAGCTATGAATAAATGTACGAAATTTGTCCGTTATAATAAATCATATTGTTATGTAGGGAACTAGAGTTTCCATCTTGATTTATATGACATTAGAAATCAAAAACGAATCATAAGTGGTAATCACTGTGATTCGCCTTTTATTATCTCATTGTGAAATTCCCCCTGAGACTTTAAGGTTATCGTGTTTATAATTACCTTAGGCCGCCTATTTTACTCAGCATTGAAACTTTCCTTATTAAAGAGGAATTATAAGCTTCTTACTTATAGAAATTTTCGTTATCTTTCTTTCCTAACTTATCTAATTTTAAAATGTTTTATCGTCCCTTTAGCCCCACTTTCAGGACGATCAATAACTTTGACTATTATCTCATCTTCATCAGAGTCTGCGGGGCCAACTCATGATTACATTCAGAGCAAATTAACTATCAATTTATACTTAACTGGCTAATAGCTAATTCAGTGAATAAGCAAGGCATTACATAGATGCGCCAGACTACAATTCACAAAGGAGTTAAAAGATACCAAAATGCAAATAATTTGTTAAAAACTTATTTATAATATAGCATCACCTACTCATGGAAATATATTAAAAATTAGGACGTTAGATGTTATTACAAAATAAAAAAAATATGGTGTTTCTTATTCCTCTAATTGCATTAACTGCTTGTGGTGGCGGCGGTGGTGGCGGTGATACAGTTTCCCCTACAGTTGAAAAAACAGTCAGCTTTAATGCCACAGCGACAGCTATAACTGGTGGTTCTATTTCACCCAGTAGCGTAAATGTAGTAAGTGGTTCAACAGCTACCTTTACAATAACGGCCAATGACACATATGAAACTAGCAATGTTACGGGTTGTGGTGGTACATTAACCGGTAATACTTATGTAACAAATGTAATGACCCAAGACTGCCAAGTTTCGGCTACTTTTTCTCTTATAATAATCGATGGGAATGAAGCACCGTCAGCAAAGGTATTATTTCCTGGTAAAACTTCACGGGCCAATGGTTCTCAAATCACCATTAAAGGTACTGCTAATGATGCCGATGGCGTTAAAGCGGTACGGGTTAATGGAAATTTGGCTACATTAACGACGGCATCAGCCCAAATTGCAAATACAACATCTAAAAGTTCTATTGTAAAAACATCTAACAAAAATGATACGAGTATCAATTGGGAAATTACTGTTGAATCAGAAAAGGACCAAGAGATAATTATTGAAACTGAAGACTCGTCAGGAAATATCGATAAACAAGCAGAAGTTATTAATATTTTAAATGAGGTTATCCCCAGTAATTTCACTATAGATTATGAAAACAATCGTTTGATTGGCCAGCTTGCTAAGAATACTTTTGGAGTTTTAGATTTATCATCAAAACAAACCTCAACCTTCACTACTACTGGTATCGAAGATTATGGTCTTTTCACCTATTATGAAAACACAGATCGGCTAATTTATTCTGAATTATTTAATAGTAACTTAAGAGTATTATCAATTAATCCTCTAACAGGGCAAACAGAAGTTTTACTTAATCATGATTTAGCTTTAGATGCAGCTGTATGGTCTTTTGCTCAGGTAAAATCAATAGATATCGGTCCAAGCAAAGATGAACTATTCATCCTATTAAAATATTTTCACGTAGCTAATTATGATGAAAACAAATCACTCTCATTAAAAATAGATCTAGCTACAAACCTGATAACCCCTATTTTTGATAATAAAACAACATCTGATAATAAAATATCTACTGACTTTATGGCTTTCACTGAAAATGGGCTACTTGTATTTAATGATATTTGGGGAGGAAATGATGATGGGATTTCATTAGTAGAACTTGATGGTTCAGACAGTTCCTCACTTTCAAATACCTTAGGGCTACTCTCCTCAAGAATAGATGTTGACCATGAAAATAAGATAGCATACACCTCTGGTTTTGATGGATTCAGTGCGATTAATTTAACAACGGGCGATCATGAAGTACTGTCGCTTGACTCTGATGAAGAAGAATTAGCTATATCTCAAATTCGTTCAACCGGTTTAGATTTAGATAATAACCAGCTGCTTGTAAGTGATAGTGATTTAGATTTAATTATGGCGATCGATTTAACTACGGGCTCTCGAACCAAGTATGCCAGTAATGGTGTAGGTGAAGGTCATTTAATAATTTCACCAAGAGAATTAACCTTAGATCAAGAAAACAATATTGCTTATATTGCTGACGATGGCAGTAATGCTCCAGAGTTTATCCTAAAAATAGACCTAAATACTGGAGATAGAACCAAACTCATTACTTTCGCAAATGAATTTAACTATAACTTTAGTGGTTTATCATTAGACTCAGTTACTAATAGCTTATATACGATTATTAATGATGAATTAATTGAAGTTAATATCGATGATGCTTCTTTTAATGTTATTAGTAGTAGTCATGTTGGTAGTGGTATTCTTTTTGATTCAATTCAAGAAGCGACACTAGATAGTAGTAATCACCGAGTTTTAGCGGCGGATCCCCTCGAAGAAACACTATTAGCCATTAATACAGAAGATGGTCATCGAACCATCATATCTTCTTCGAATAGTGGCAATGAAGTTGGTACAGGAGAAAGTATTTATGGCATTAGTGCAATAACATTAGATGAAGAAAATCAACTCGCATACGTAGCTAGTCAATTTAATAAGAATATTGTCAAAATAGACTTAGTTACAGGTAATAGAAGCTTAGTTTTAAATTCATGTAACGGAACTGCCTTTACCGACACAGGGTTAAATAACATTTCTTACAATAAACAAAACAACTCACTTTTATTTTCAAATAATACCGTAATTAAATATAGTATTGATGACGAAATTTGTGAGCAATCAAGCATTAGTTCCGATTTAGATGTTGAGGAAAATCAAAACGGTCAAGTTTATATGACAGGGGTTAATACTCTTTATCAGATTGAATTAGCAACAAATGAAAAAGTCATTATATCCAAATAATATTTTATATTTGGAGGCCAATGATAATAGGTAGTGTAAGAGCCTCGTCTGCTAGTGTATTAATATAGACGTCCTCGTATAAAAGGTGAAGCATATATGATTCACCTTTTATACATTATTCATATTGTATAGCCCTGGCAAAGCCTGAATTGTTAATATAAACGCTGCTTGTGTTAGTTCATCAAAGAGACTTTCAAGTTTTAGGGAACATGTACACTGCCCCCATTAAAACATCCACACATTAGTTGAACAAATACAGTTTATTCTGAGTGTTGAATCATCATTTTAAGCGAACTATCATTTAAAACATGATTGGGGTTATTAGCAAATCCCTCCCCTTTTCCAGGAGTATTTAATAATATCTATTCCAACTAGTTATTCGACTTTAAATCAATGGTATTGATAAATAACCTTGGATCGTCAATTTTACTGAGCATTGAAGTGTCCGGTAAACAGTCGTCATCAACATAGTCAGCAAAATCCCCAGCAGGATCAAAAACTAAAATATCCAAGGCTAAGCGATCCATGCCGTATAAACCTCTATGTATCATATCTGCCGAAAAAACTAACAAGTCCCCTGCAGCTAATTTAATCTCTTTACCTGTAGAAAGATTTTCACTGCTTATTTTGCCATTTTCTTCTTGTCGGACATTAAATTCTTCTTCATTGTCCCATCGTTTATGCGTTCCGGGCACAAGTTCCATGCCTAGTTCGTCAAATAATGGCACACGAAGATGTACGACTTGAGTTTCTTGAATGGCTTTCTTTTGCTCTTCAACCTCGTGATCATATTGACAATCTCGATGCCAAAAATCTTTTTGTTGAGGGTTAACGGGATTGAAAAAAAGCTGAGTATTCATGAATGAAGGCTTGGTCGGTATTACTGATTCGACCACAGCCATTATTTTTTTCGAACTAATAAAGTTAAACAACTTAACTCGATCATCAAAGGCTAAGTACTCACTTCCAGTAATTAGGGATGAATTAAAAGCTTCTTCTTTATAGAATTCTTCATTGTCTTTTTTCCAAAGTTGATGAAATTTTAACACCACTTTTCTCAGTGATGAGATTTCTGCCTCGGTAAAGTATTCTCTAATAACAAAATAACCTTGCTGGTCATAGTTGCTATTTAATTGACTCGAGTTGTCTATCATTAACTATTTTTGCCTTTGCTTTACTATCACAACTACACTTTCGGCTTTTCCATAAGGCTGGGCTAGAAGATAAATGATAGCGACTAACCGTATGAGTAGAGCTGAAAATTATAAAAATGAGATTATACCCATTTTGTTAAATTTATTCCTTATTCAGTGATGTATAAGCTATTTTAAAACAAAAAAAAGATGCTTCTACTGACCTTAATCAATAGAAAACATCTTGTTAAACGCCAAACTTATTTGTCTTGCTAAAATTAAAAGTACCAAGCTAAAGACAGCTGAACATGGTCATCTTTATTTAAGCTATTAAGTAAGTCATTTTCGTCATTACTTTGCAGAAGCCTTACATCAACACTGGCTATAAAGTTATCGCCAAAGCGACGATTTGCTTCAAGAATTAAACTAAAGGCATTATGATCTAAGTCGCTGCCGATCCCCATTAATAACTCGCTACTTTGCATGTCATTAAACGCCAGTCGAGCACCTATAAACAAGTCATTTTGCATTAAGGACCCTTGTTCGCCAAGTTCAACTTCACCTCGAGAATCCCAACTGTGTTCCATCAATAAACCTAAATCAAGATTCGAGTCAAAAACACCAATAAAACTGTATTCAAAACCGGCTTGAGTGGCAACAAAGTCTTCAACGCTGGTCGTACGGTATATGCTTTCAAATTTCCATAGCCAATCGCCTAAAGTGGCTTGAACATCGACACCGATTTGGTCCATTTGAGCATAATGCTGCTGCAGAGAGTATTGCGTTAAGTCCGACGTTGACGTTTGCAACGATGGACTTAAATAGGCCTCTCGGTTGGTGCCATGAAACCAGTAACTGCCAAAATCAAAATCACCTATGCTGCGTGCCCAACGTAGGGCAAAATCAAGGTGCTGTTGACCCGCAGAAGATTCATAACTGACGTTATTTTCGTCAACAACTAAAGACCCTCGTAAACGTCCATCTTCGCCTGCGTAGGTTCTTTCTCGAAAGCCGGGCAGAAGGAATACATCAACAATCCCCCAATCATTTACTAATGATAAGTTAACCATTTGTTGGCCTAGTTTGTCTTCACCATCAAAGTCTTCAACGCCATCGGTTTGGTTAATAACATCAACAAGATGCTGAAACTCAGTAACCCCCCAAAATTCTTTACGTATACCGACACGCAGTTCCCAATCATCGCTGGCATGAACATAAGCAAGTTCACGAATATCGCCATGAGTTCGTTGTTCATCTTGGCTATCAATACGATAAAAAGGCGTAAAAATAACACTGTCACTGCCCTCGTTCCATTGCCAGTAAAGTTCGCCTTCAACTGAGAGTGACGATTGACTATGACTCAGTTGCTGTGAATAAAGTCCCTCATCCGAAAAGTAGCGTTGCTCCAATGCAATATTGCCAGAAACTTCAAATTCGAGGTCACGAACCTTTTCTTTAGCAATTTCTCTAGCAAATAGTGGTTGAGTAAATAGCATACTTGCGCATACTGCTACCGCCGTAATCGATTGCCTATACTTTGTATTCAGCCCTGTTTTTAACGATACCTTCATAAGATTAACGTGCTCGTTTTAATGAATTACGATTGAAATCACTTTCTGTTAAACCAGTTTTAAAGGCGTAATTACTCCATTGTAAAACTGTACTTTTACCACTTTGTTGATTAACCATTTCTTGCTTGTTTGCACGCCAGTATTTCGTTAAATATTGCTTATAGTCGCTAAAGGTTAATGTTTTCAGTAATGAGTCTTTACGATCATAAAAATCAATTTTATGTACTCGGTATTCTTTGGTATCAAGCCATACTATACGGCGAGTGTAACCTGAGTTTTCATCAACCGGGTATTGCTCAACTTTGAAATTAGTTAAGCCATTTAACTCTTCTTCACCCAAATATTTATAGGTGTATTTTTCTACTTCAAAAGAACTTAAATCTTCAAAAGCAAACTCCGACCCCATGAAAGGCCCTGACTTATTACGTGATGAAATACGTTTAACGCGCTTTAATGCCGGTAAATATAGCCATTGTTCATCAGATACAACAGGATGAGAGAAGCTTAAAAATGCGGTACCTTTTACATCTCGAGGTTTATTAAAAATAGTTAAGCTTTTATCACCATCATTAAGTACTTCTAATGACTTCATTTTAATTTCTCGAATACTTTCCTGCCCTTGCTTATTGCGTAATAACATCTGCATATCAGACGTACTGTCTTGCCAGCCTAAATCTCTTTTCTTAGCTTCTACAGAGATATCTAGGCCCTTTTGCTGCTCGACAGTCAAAGCAGCTGAGGTATTTGAAACAAGTGTTAAACAAAGCGCAGTAATTGCGCTCATTAATATCTTTTGAGTGAACATGTAAAATCCTTATAAAATATTGATAAGCTTATCTTTAAACTGAACAGGCAACTTAATAAATACCCAAGACAAGCTTACTTTTCGTTAGTGTAAAATTAAAGCGCTTCAATAGTTTTTGGAGTGGCGACTTCAGCGACCACAACAGCACTCTCTTTAGATTTATGCTTACTTTTATCAAGCAAGATAAGCAAAGGTGGTAGGAATAAAAAGTCCACCACAAGGGCAATAAAGATAGTAAGCGCTGTTAAGAACCCCATATCAGCATTCATTTTAAATGATGATTGTGCCAGTACGGTAAAACCTGCCACCAAGACAAAGGTGGTTATCCAAAGAGCCCGACCGACATTATCAAAAGCGTAATGTACTGCTTGTTCTGCAGTGGCGTTTCTCTCTCTTCTTGCGTGTATGTACTTACTTAAAAAATGCACAGTATCGTCAACAACAATACCTAAAGTCATGCCAATAACGACTGACAAACCTAACCCCACTTGTGCACTTAGTATGCCCCACAGACCAAAAGCAATAGCGGCAGGTGCTAAGTTAGGCAGTAAACTAATAAAACCAAAGCGCCAACTTTTTAGTGCGACACCTAATAAAATTGAAATTAAGATCAACGCCAGTGTTGTGCCAATAAGCATGCTGGTAATATTACGTTGACCAATGTGGGCAAACATCAAACTTGGGCTAGCAAAGTCGACTTCATACTGAGGGGCATGTTTGGCGAACCAAGCCATCATCTCTTGTTCGACATTAATTAATTCATTGCTGGTCATGTTTTTAAAGGTAGCAACAATTCTTGATGACGACTTATCAACGTCTAATTGGTTATTTAAATCTAGGCCGTACGGCAGTGACATTTCATACAATAATAGGTATTGCGCTGACATTTCTTGGCTATCTGGCAATTTATACCAACTAGGATCATCACCATGCATGTTCTTATTCAGCCGTTTTAAAGTATCAGTAATCGTATTAACATGATCTGTTTCAGGACGGTCACGTAACCAATCACTAAAATCACTGACACTACGCAAGTACTGAGGATCGTTAATGCCACTTGATATTCCAGTTTTTACTGATATTTCAACCACCATCATGCCAGACAAATTTTCTTGCATGAAATCAGTTGCTGCACGATAAGGTACTGATTCATCGAAATATTTAACAAAGTCATCATTAAGTTCATTATTAGGAATAAACATCACCGAGGCGATAATAAAGATACTTGTTAATGGTAATAGAGCCTTGCGTTTGGCAATAACAAAGTCAGCCAATTTTGCCATAATGTCTTTTTTCTTTTCTGACTGCTTTTTTACACGTACGGGCAGTACAGTAAGTAGCGCAGGGAAAACGGTAACCGAAAATACAAACGCTAACATAACGCCAATAGCCACTAAGTTTCCTAAATCTCTAAACGGTGGTGAATCAGAGAAATTCATGCTTAAAAAGCCTATTGCAGTAGTAATACTGGTTAAGAAAATTGGCTGTAAGTTAATTTTTATACTGCGAGCAATAGCTGTACGCTTATCAGCGCCTTGACGCATCTCGTAAAACATAGAGGTTAAAATGTGAATACAATCTGCTACAGCTAAGGTCATGATCATCGTCGGTGCAGATGATGAAGGCCCGGTTAAATAAAAGCCCAACCAACCAGCGAGACCCATGGTAGTAGCAATACTCATAATGATAATAAGTACGGTAGAAACTGTGCCAGTTATCGTTCTCAATAATAAGCCTATCGTGACAATAACCACGAGAAACATCAGTGGAATAAGTGTAGAACCATCGCTAATTGAAGACTCGCCAAATGAGGTATTCATCATGATCATGCCTGATAGATAAATGTCCACCTCTGGATTTTCTGCCATAAATTTTGCTTGAATAGCTCTAACACTTTTCGCAACTTCTGGCGTTTCTACCATAGGATCAATCCCTGGTAACTGAACCGTCACATTAACGACAGAAACATGGCCTGTGGTAGAAATTATTTTATTAACAAGTAAAGGTTCACTGATTGCAATTTGCTTGATTTTTTCAAGCTTATCGCTGGTTAATCCTTTAGTCGACATCACTAAATCTTCAACGATCATGTCGTCTTCTTCAGCATAGGTATATTGGAAGTTGGTGACTGAATCAACTCGCGTTGAATAAGGTACCTGCCAACTTGCTTTGGTTAAGCCTTTTAATGCGCTTAAATGCTGTTGCGTAAATACATTGCCGCCTTTGGGGGCAACAACGAAAGAAACGTTATCGCTTTTAGCATATATTTTTTGCATCGACTCAAAGGCCGTTAACTGTGGATTTTCTTCACTAAAGAATACGCGATAGTCATTTTTAAATTCTAACTTTTGCGCTCCCATTCCCGCTAGTCCCGTGAAAGTGAGACAAATAAGTATTACCCAAAATGGGTTTTTACCAACAAAGTTATAGAGTTTATTTCTCATTGTTAAGCTCCGTATATACTAATATTTTTCTTCTGTGAAGAAGAGTTTCTTTGATGACGAATCGTCACCTAATAGTTCAAAAAAAAGCGGCTGTAGACCGCATTTTCACTTGTGTTTGATTAACTTAACTAAAGCTGTCGAAATTTAGCTCTCGTCCTTTGACTTTAATTTTTGCTAGTTCTTCTGGAAATAATTCATCCAATGCACTTTTTAATTCTATGCAAGGGTTTCTGTCTTTTGTTAATGGTTTCCAACCCATGCCGTCGTATAACAAATTACTGAGATTAAAAAGTTCGCGTTCAACAATTAAACTTGTTCTGCCACTACACTGTTCAACTTCACCTGAAAGCAAAGATATTGCACCATAAGCCATTGACCAGTTGCTAAAGCATAATTGCTGAATATCCATATTTAAAGGCAGTGATAAACTATTATCGTTTAGACCGTCTTCGACAATGCCGTGGATTGAAGTCATCAACTTAATTTCTAACTTCTCACCTTCGCTAATATGCTTCTCACTTGATTTACCCACAACATTAGGCGACTTTGCACAAAGCACACTTTGGAATAATGCCGGATATAACATCGCATACATAAGGTAAGTAAAATTTAATAACAACATACGTGAACGAGCACAGCCCTTAAATTGGTATGCTCGATAAAAAAGATCCCCGAGTACTTTAATAGAATAATTACTGATTGCTAAAAGTAAGTCTTCTTTACCGATAAAGTGTTTATAGACAGTGCCTTTAGAAAAAGGAACTTGTGCTACAACTTTATCCATAGTCAGGTTTTCTATGCCATTTTTCTGGATGAGTAGCACGGCTGAGTTAATAATAAGTAACTCTCTTTCTTTTAATGCGGCTTCATCAAGTAATTTAGGTGGTGTCATGTTCTCTACTTTTTAATATGTGACGATACGTCACTGACGAATCGTCATCATACTCTCAGTGTAATCAATGTCAACAAATATGTAACTCAAATGTAACTCAAATGTACATGAGATTTTTCTTTCGTCATGACTTCCTATATTTAAAGCTAATAACTATTTGAATTAACAAGCCGTTGGCCTTAACATTCGAATTAATCGATCCACTGTCTTTTTAATCAATGACCATTTAAACAAAACAAGGGAGCATTTTTTGCCATCTTCTTTTACCAGTAAACTGCCCAACTTAGATACCAGTATTTTCACTGAAATGTCGATGATGGCTAATCAACATCAAGCAATTAACCTATCTCAAGGTTTTCCAGAATTTGATACACCTGACTTCTTAAAAGATAAAATTAACCAAGCGATAAGTGAAGGTAAAAATCAATACTCGCCGTCGAATGGTTTGCCTGATTTATTAACGCAAATTGCTGAAATGGTCCATAGACAGTATCAAACCGATTTAGCCGATGAACAAAAACTTGATGGATTAAGCAACGTAACGATTACTTCAGGCGCTACCGAAGCATTATGGGTTGCTATACAGGTGCTGGTACGTACAAATGATGAAGTGATTATTTTTGATCCCGCCTACGACTCTTATGAACCAGCCATTGAACTTGCAGGGGGCACTTGCCGTCATATCGCGCTTGAGGCACCGGGTTACGCGATAAACTGGGCAAAAGTAGAGCAAACTATTAACAAAAATACACGCGCCATTATTATCAACAGCCCACATAACCCCACAGGTTCAATACTTAGTGCGTCAGATCTTAATACCTTGCAGGGCTTGGTTGAAAAACATAACTTATATGTTATCAGCGACGAAGTTTATGAACACATGACCTTTGACGGTTTACGCCATGAAAGCGTGTTGCGTTACCCTGACTTATTTAAACGTGCTTTTGTTGTTTCTAGCTTTGGTAAAACTTTTCATTGTACCGGCTGGAAAATGGGCTATTGCGCCGCTCCCGATGAGCTTAGTCGTGAGTTTAGAAAAATTCATCAGTATGTTACCTTTTGCTCATTTACGCCGGCACAAATAGCCATTGCAGAAATGTTAAAAGAACAACCATCGCATATCACCGAGCTAGCAAGTTTCTATCAGCAAAAAAGAGACCTACTTATTGGCGCACTGAAAGATTCTCGTTTTACGCTACTGCCGTCAAAAGGCACTTATTTCTTATTACTCGATTATTCGGCAATTCCTGAACACGCAGCCCTTAATGATCGTGAGTTTTGCGAGTGGTTAACGAAAGAAATCGGCGTTGCTGCCATTCCACTTAGTCCACTTTATCCCGCAGATAAAAGAGAGGCTTATCATCAAAGCAATAAGGTGATACGACTGTGTTTTGCTAAAAATGACGACACCTTACTTAAAGCCGCAGGAATATTATGTCAACTTTAACCATAGCCGCAGTACAGTACGATATTCGTTGGTTAGACCAACAAGCTAATTTTACTGCTTTAGAACAACTCATCGAAAGTCACTTTACTGACAATGCTGCTGCCGACTTATTATTGCTGCCAGAAACATTTTCGACTGGTTTTTGTATTAATAGAAAAGACGTTCAAGAGCCTGAAGATGGCGGCAAGGTTTTAGCTTGGTTAAAGGAAATAGCACACCAGTATAACTGCGTCGTTGCTGGCACTGTTTTAGTGAGCCAAAACGATAAAAAAGTGAATCGTTTTTATTGGGTGTTTGCTGATGGCACGGTTGAGTATTACGACAAACGCCATTTATTTCGCTTGGGTAAAGAGCAAGATTACGTTGAACAGGGGCAGAGCAGAAAAATAATCACCATAAAAGGTATAAAAATACTGCCATTGGTTTGTTATGACTTACGCTTTCCTGTTTGGTCGAGAAACCGCCAAGATTATGATCTTATGGTGAATGTCGCTAATTGGCCAGCTCTGCGACGCCATGTTTGGGATACCTTATTAAAAGCACGAGCTATGGAGAATCAAGCGTTTGTTGTAGGAGTTAATCGTATAGGAGCAGACGGAAAAAGCAATGCTCACTCTGGTGGCACAAGCATTATTAATTTTAGTGGAGAAGCCATTATTTCTGCCGCTGATAATCAACAACAGATCATTTCCACCCAACTCAACTTTAGCAAACTTGAGAAATTCAAGCATGACTTCCCTGCCTTTTTAGATGCAGATGAGTTTGAATTACAATAAAGCCGTTTAATAACGCGTGAGCATTATTAATTTGCTTCTAACTTAGGTTTTTAAGCTTATGTTATATCAAATAATAGTGCTCACAAATGCCTCATTGATCAGCCAATTAACCCTTGATTGCAAGTAATACTCCGCACGACGCTAATATTGTACTTGATAAGCGATTCATCCGTGTTCGTACCTTCTCACCTTTAAATACGTGACGAGCTTTCGCACCTGCCAAAGCATAGGCACTCAGTACACCGCCAACAGCAAAAGTAGAGGTAAGTAAAATTATAACGACTTCATGTGCCCCAATATTTGATAGTTCAACAAATGCAGGAAAAAATCCCATGTAAAACATAATAGCTTTAGGGTTAGCAAGTCCGATAACTAAGCCAACCAAAATAGTAGACGTTAAGCTGCTTGTTTGAGAGGCAACTTCTTCACCTAATGTTATCTCTGCTCGCCAAGTACAATAGGCCAACCAAAGTAAATAACTCGCGCCAAAATATTTAAATACGACAATAAACTCTCCTAATACGGATGAAATTGCCGAAAGCCCTGTTAACGCTAAACAAATGAAAACATAATCGGCGAATACTATACCTAAAGTTACCATGAGACCATGTCTCGCCCCAGACGAAATAGAGCGAGAAATAACCGCCATTACGCTGGGACCGGGAATTAGCGCCGAGATCAACATGGCAATAAAGAGCGCGATACCTGAGATAAGCGTCATAATTTCCCTTCAATTTTAGCTTTGCTCAGCAAAATCTATCAATGTCTGTCCTGACATCCGATAACCCACCCACTCATCTTGTGATTTAGCACCAATCGATTGATAAAAATCCCGTGACGGTTTATTCCAATCAAGACAACTCCACTCAAAACGGCCGCAGTCTTTTTGTATGGCGATTTGTGCCATTTTCTTCAGTAATAATTTACCGGCACCTTTACCCCGGTGTTCCGGCGAAACATATAAGTCTTCTAAATAAAGGCCTGACTTTGCTAACCAAGTAGAATAGTTGAAGAAATATATCGCTATGCCAACGGCTTGGCCGCTTTGCTCACAAATAAGTGCATTAACATGACTGTCTTTAGAGAAAATTGTCGCTGCAATAGTTTCTACCGTTGCCTGTACTTCATGCTCCGCTTTTTCATAAATCGCCAGCTCTCTAATAAAATGTAGTATTAACTCGCTGTCGGCAAGTCCTGCTGGACGAATGGATAATGGATTCATTTATTCTACCTTCTGGGTAATTGGTTATTGGTTATTGGTTATTGGCGCTATCATAACCCCTGTAGTAATATGATAAAACTGCATTGTTTTCATATTTACATGTGTGATATTCATAATGAACTTACATCAACTTGATTTAAACTTATTACTATTATTCGACGCCTTGTACCGTTATCGTTCGGTTTCCATCGCAGCCAATGAAATTTATCTTAGTCAATCTGCGTTTAGTCACGGCTTATCTCGACTAAGAAAACGCTTGTCAGATGAACTTTTTATTCGTATCAATAATGTGATGGAGCCAACGCCATTTGCCCATGAACTTGCGATTCATATAACCCCTGCCTTATCTCAACTCCATAATGGTTTAAATAATAGTCTGGCGTTTGACCCATCAACAAGTGATATTGAACTAGCTTTTTCAGCGACTGATTACACCCAGTTTAGTTTATTACCAAAGCTTATCGGCCATATCAGCAAGGTAGCACCTAACATTAAAATAACCGTGACTCCGTCAGAAGATAAAGTACAGACAGCAAAGCTGGTCAGTGGAGAGCTAGATTTTGTGCTGGGATTTAGCCATGAAGTTGAGAAGTCATCGACCATAGAGCGCCAAACATGGTTACAAGACAGTAATTGCACCATAGCGAGAAAGAACCATCCGCAATTAAAAAGTGGTTTAACCTTAGATAAGTTTTTGAGTTTATCGCATGTAAGAGTTTCCCCTTGGGGGGAGAAAGAAGGTATTGTCGACAAGCAGTTAACTAAACTAGGGCTTAGTCGTCATGTTGCTTTGCAATTATCCAGTGTGATGGCCGCGCCCTATACCATAGCAAATTCAGATTACCTGCTAACATTTCCAAGGCTGATGGCTGAACATGCCGCTAAAATTATCGATATTGACATCTATACACCACCAATTTCGGTTCCCGATTATCAATTGAATGTGTATTGGCACAAATTAAACAACAGCAAAGCAAGCCATCGCTGGATAAGCCAAGTGATCAGCCAGTTATAGCTAACGAACCAAGCCTTGACGCCATGCTAGAACGGCGGCTTGCGTTCTATCACTAATGTCTAATTTGCTGAGAATATTACTGGTATGAAAACGAACGGTTTTAATATTCACCGATAATTCGATAGCGATATCATTATTACTTAAGCCACCCGCTAGCATTTTTAAAACAGTTAATTCTTTATCTGTTAGCTCATCTAAGGCGAGTCGTAAATCATCTTTAGGTTTTATATCCGGAGATAAATAACGCTTGCCATGATGAGCATCAAGTATTATTTTTGCCAACTTATCTGGCAAAATTGATTTACTGATAAAACAAAAGGCCCCTGCCGAAACCGCCTGAATTAAGGTTTCATAACGATGAGCCGAACTTAATACTAAAACCCTGATGCCCATGGCAACTATGTCACTGATATGCTGTAAGCTACTTTGCTCTGCTAACTGCAAGTCTAATAGAACGATATCAATGCGTGTTTCGCTCAACCTTAAGTTTTCCATACAGGTGAGCATTGACTCTACACTATCAGCTTGGGCAATTACCTGCATATCATCACAGGCGTTTAAATAACTTACAATGCCCTCTCGCACTATAGGATGGTCTTCTATTACCATAATATTAATGTTCATTTTATTATGCCAACTCATCTATTTTCAAGACGTCTACATCAAGCATAGGTAACTGTATTCGTAATTCAGTGCCTGAATTTTCAGGCTCTTTATTCATAGAACAGCTGGCTAATTGCAATGAACCTCCCAATGAATTGATACTGGTGACAAGTAAACTTAATCCCTGCCCTAAAACAGGGTTTTGGCCACAGCCAATACCGTTATCTTGTATCAAGACTTGTAGTAACTTTTCATTGTAACTTATCTCAATATTCACCTGAGTCGCCTTGGCATGCTTTACTATATTTTGTAATGCTTCAGCAATAATACGCCACAATAGTGCAATATGATTATCCATCGGTTGCCAATAATCCGGCTTAGAGTAGTGTATGTCGATTAGATGTTTTGTTTGCCATTCAACGAAAAACTCATTCAGTTGCGACCAATGTCTTGTTTCGTTTAACCTTAGTGCATCGATTGTCTGTTGTAACTCAACAAAAGCTTGCTGACATTGCTCAGAAATTTCATCTAATAAGTGCTGTGCCTGTACCGGTTCTTTTAACATGATTTTTTCACATAACGCGACTTTTAAACTCGTCGCAAAAAGCCGTTGTTTAACCGTATCGTGCAATTCTATCGCTAAGTGTTGACGTTCTTGCATCGCAGCTATTTGCGCCTCTTTAACCAGAGCCTGTTGTAAACTATCAGCCATGTCGTTTAATTTATGTGAGCAATGTGCTAATTCATCGCTAGCCTTGTCAGTAATGCGCTCAGAAAAATCACCTTTTTGCCAGTGTTGAACACCCTGAGTTATTTTTTTAATGCGTCGATTAAGATAAAAAGCCATAACTAAAGCAAAGAAAAAACAGGCAAAGATTAAATTAATAAAGTAGCCAACAATACCTTTAGCGACCGCCATAAAACCAAAAGCTAAGCCGGTAAGGTTGTCACTTAATTCTCGTCTTTGGTCAATAATTAACGCCCCGACAATCGCTCCGTTAATATCGGTAAGACTTATTGCCACCGTTATGCCAGGGTAGGATTTACGTTGACTTGAACCAAAGGGATCTTTGCCGATGAGTGCTTCAACTAAATCTTCTCGGGCAGCTAAATTAAGCTGAGTAAAAAGGTTGCCCTTTTTAAAACGCGGTTCACCGAGCTGCCCAATAAGATCCCCATTTAGGTTTACAACAGCAAGATTATCAATATGCAGCAAAAGAAATGGCTTTGGGCCTTCATAAATTAAATACCCTTCATCGATAATAAATTCACTAAAACTTTTGCTAATAAATGAAGAGGAAAGGTCTTCTAAATTAGCTACTCTTAACTCGCTAAAGTCGTGCTGAAACTGTTCTTGCATTATGGTCAATTGCCATTCTTGCAAATAAAGCTTACGCATAGCGTCACTTGATATTAAAAATCTCAATAATATATTTTGGGTGATCGCTGCAATAAAAATTAAACCACCACACAGCATTAATAATTTCCAAAACAGTGATATTTTCAACTTTGCTTTCATCAATTAATTTTTCTTTTAAATTCATCGTTTAGGTTAGGTTAAGAGATAATTATAAGCTTGTTCGGCGGGAAAGCTCTTTTATACTCGTATACATTTTACCGATAACACTAAGTTCACTGTCACCTTCACTACTGTTAAATAATCTTAGTGGACGCTTAGTTTTTCTAGCCTCTTTCTTAACAGAATCATAATCATACCATTGGGTGTTAAGTGTTTGTATTTTAGCTTGCCCTTGCTCTATCAACAAGACTTGCCCACTGTTATGCTCTGAATGTGCAGGCCAAACTTGGTCATCAATTTTAGCTTCCAGAATATCCACCGCTGAATGGCCTATCACTAGTATCTCAGCGCCATACTGCTTTAAAATATTTGCCAGCTCTTTTGAGCTTGGCGTATTATTTTTATTTTCTCGCAATTGACCACGAAACCAAAGTAGACCTTCTCTACCTAATGTTAAAGAAAATTGCTCTGTGGGGTTAAGTACTGAAAGTTCAGCTGTTCGATAATATTCCCAAACACTTTCATTTAACGCTAACAAGCTATATTTACTCTTTAAGTGAGTTTTAGATAATCCACCATGAGTAAACAAGTACTTGCCTAAACGAATAACAACCGGCCGAGTTCTTAGCCATTTACCGAGTATGGTTTGTTGACTATAAGCTGAAGTTGAGGCCGTTAAATTTTCTGTCATTGCAAAAGCTTTAACACGCAAGTCAGTATGTAACCGTGAATGGTTGCCACGCAGTTGATAATATTCATGATTACCAATGAGCACGTGTACAGCGCCACCAGAGTTTTTCGCTTGTTGTGATAGCTGATATAAACGCCAAAGTACGGCAAAGTCAGCGGGACCTTTATCGACACTATCCCCCGTAATAACGAGCTGATTTTCTTGCCACTGCCAGTCGCCTTGTTCATCAACAACTTTCATTTCAGCCAAAATGCTATTTAAATAGTCGATATCGCCATGGATATCACTTAACACTAAGATATTATCAGCCAAAAAGTCTTGTTCAATAACAGGCGTTTCAAATGTTTCTGACCACTGGAAATAATGAGACTTCCCTTCGCAATCTATGTTTATTTTTTGTTGCATTACTTCCTGACTATAAGCCTGGTTTAAACAGTACCAATGTACGGTATTATTACTGTATTTAGTCGCAATCGTTTTATTATCAAACTCAACTATCGGTCCCGCAAACGGATGATTATCAAAATTAGCTTTATCAGCTGTCCCGCTGTAAGACAATTTTACCGAAATGATTCCTAATAAATGTAATTGATAATAGCTACCTGAAGGAGTTAAGGTTACTTTTGCAGTAGCAAAAAGTGCAACAATAAATAACAGACAACAAATTAATAAACCTGCAATAGTCTTCTTCATTATGCTCCATTTTCTTGAACTCATTTTCACGCTTAATCTCATTAAATTTATCATGCCGCTATTTTATGAGATAACAAAGCAAGTGACACTGGTCTTAAGACCAGTTTTAGTCATTCATAATAATCACTAAATAGCACAATAAAAAAAGCGAACACCACTTTCGCAGTATTCGCTTATAAAAATTAACCTGTAAATTAATTAATCGCCTTTAAAAGGAGATCACATACAGCTAAACGTATTAATTCGTGAGAAATTGCTTATGATAATATTCCATATAATCGTGATTGAGTTCGTCTTCAGACAACCACGTTGACATCGCTTGTAAATAAGCATCTGTAGCTCTTATTTTGAGTAATACTTTATTAACTTTACTAATGACTTCACTCCCAAAAGGCGTTTTGCTACAGCCAATATAAGCAGTACCAAATTGATTAAGACCTTTGATAGCTAACGACTCATAAAGAGGTGCTGCATCGGCTAATACATAATTAGCGCTAGAGGGAACCTCAATTAAAAAGTCGCCCCTGCCCATTTTCAACATTGTATATAAACCTTTCTCAGAAGAAGAAGCTCGACTATGAATTAGCGATGGATGACGTTCAAGTATTTCATCAACCTTCTGAGTATATGAACGTTCGGGCAGTTTAATCGCTCTTAATTTGTATTTACTAAACAGCTCTTCTAAAGAAACGTTATTTTTCAAGTTGAGTGACTTGGCTAATTTTTTTGAAATAATAACCTGTAAATTTGGCGACATCATATAACCAAGAGAAAACGTGGTGAATACCTCTCTTTCTTCTGTTTTAAATATCGACACATGGCAAACATTTTTTCCCATTTCCATTTCATGTAGGCCACGAGCAATGGTCGCTTGAACTTTATTATGCTTATAATCAGGTAGTTCTTTAATAGTTAGTGCTAGCAATTTATCTAGATACCCTTGTCCTACTTTCGGTCCAGACAAGAAGTGCGCAGGAGGCCTATCATAAACGTACCAATCGATATAATCAGCAGAATAAGAAAAGAAACTCAGTAGAAGTAACGGTATTAACAAGTAGTATCTCATAGCTATTTTCGATTATTTTTGACCATAACTTATCTTAACATATAGTGTTTTTTTTTGATTGATTTTGACACTAAAGGCAAGAGTCTCTATATACCGATGTTATCTAACAAGAGCCAAAGCTGTTCACTATAATAAGTTCTATGATGTAGAGGTCACATGCTACCCATTAACTTTAAGTCATATCATTTAACCTCTCTTACAGTGCCTAAATATGTTACGAAACTTTTCACCACGACGGTAGACGTTGCTTCTTTTCTTTATGCTCGCTAATCTATTAACAAATCTTAATTATAAAACACATGAATATGATCCCATCATTTGTCCAAAAAGCATTCCTCATTGGCTGTTTAATAGCTTTTATTTTTCCTATTGAATTGTTAGCTCAAGACCATGAGATAGGCACGTTACCACCGCCGAGAACTCTTACGAAAAGTCAGGCAAAAATTGCTTCAGCTAACTACCAAAAATACTGTTCGTTATGCCATGGCGCAGACAGACAAGGGCATGTTAATGACCACGCTCCGTCGTTACGAAGTAAAAGCTTATTTGAATCAGGTGTTCCTCACGCTATTTTAAGACCTATGTCTTATGGTAGAAAAGGCACGGCTATGGGCGGTTATCTTGATGAAGTCGGCGGCCCTATGACACTAGATGAAACATGGGATTTAACCTATTGGTTATTTGAACAAGCAGGTGTTCAACGTTTAAATCTATCGACCAACCCTGTTCATGGTGATATTAAACGTGGTGAACAAGTCTATTTAGCAAATTGTATTAGCTGTCATGGGGTTAAGGGTGAAGGGGTAACGGCTCCCGCACTAGGCAATCAATCGGCACTCGCCCACAATACTGATGAATTTATTCGCCATGCCATACAAAATGGTCGACAAGATACGCCAATGCAGCCCTATATAGATAAATTATCGGCGCAAGACATCAACAATATTACCGCCTTTTTACGCAGTAAAGCACTCGGTTGGAAAGAAGAAAGAACCATACTTAAAGCGCTGCCAACACCTGAACAATATGTGATTAACAAAAATGGTGATGATCCAAATTTCACCTTGCAAGATGGCATGTACGTTTCATCAAAAGATCTAAACACCGCATTATTGGCAAAAAATAAAATGGTACTGCTTGATACTCGCGTGACTTCTGTTTGGCAAACCGCACATATAGAAGGTTCTATTCCTTTCCCCTATTACGCTGATTTAGATGAAACCGTAGCCGGTATTCCAAAAGATGTGCAAATAATTGCCTATTGTTCTTGCCCTCGTGCTGCAGCCGATTACACAATAAAAAAACTAAGAGCCCGTGGCTACACACGTACCGCTGTTTTATGGGAAGGTGTTTTTGGTTGGATGAATTTAGGTTATCCGGTAATGCGCGGCGATATTGAAGGTGTTAAGGATTAAAAATATAAAACGTGAACTTTTACATTTTTATTATTAACTAAAAGCACTGCTACTGAAGGTGATTAGAAAAAGGTCATAACGCTTCAGCTGAAGGCTTATCAATAACAACTATAATAACTAAGCCCCTATAGTGGCTTAGTTATGACCTAAATTCCATACTTATCTTATACACTCTTACAGGCAAAAGCATACCAACATATCCCGCTACAATGAAGTTTATAGTAATAATTTTGTCGCTATAAACTTTTAACTTATAGCGAGGAAGGCATTATTTAATGTGCGTGTACTATCCCCTTTTAAGCGAATCACTAACCTTCGAGCGACCGACATATCAACGACAGGCCTTTAAATTAAATTCATTGATTATCCACTCTAATTGCAGACATAAGTTTATGGTCTATCGTCTATTGAGAATCAGTACAATCTTTAACAAACTAGTACACAACACAGGTAACTATAAGTTACCTAAATATATATAATTCACATAAAATTAAGTCAATGAAGCATTAACCCATTAGCAAGGGGTTAAGCGTTTCATAGTTGATCGTCAGTTACATAGAAATAATCACGGACGCTTACTGGCTTGCCCCCTATATAGGTAAATACAACCTTCATAGGTTAACCACTCATAAGCATTGTGAATTAATAATAGATTCACTAAACAAACTGCACTATCAAAAATAAGGAAATAACAATGTTAATACTATCTAGGAATATAGGCGAAACGATCATCATAGGTGATGACATTAAAGTAAGAATTATGCAGGTTCAAGGAAGTCAGGTACGCTTAGGTATTGAGGCACCTATGAGTGTTTCAGTACATAGAGAAGAGATATACGCATGTATTCAAGCTGAAAAAATTAAGCAAAAACCCAAGGCGGCCATACAAAATGAAGAAAGAGTAATTTCAGGTAACCAAGTAGTAGATGTAATAATTAAGAAGTCTCGCAAGGTAACTTAATCAACCAGAGATGGTGTTAAGAATTAGATCATATATCCAAATGAGCAGTAACAACCATTAACAAAGCACAACTTATCTTCTTAGCCGATGTTAAAAACAGTCGATATCATCGGAGCATTATATAATGATGAAACAGATTACTCAATCGATAAAAAAGCAAGGCGTAGCTTAACAAGCTGTTATAAATATATTAATGCTTAATCAAATCATGGTCATTAGCAATCGTTGCTAAGATCTTATCAATCTCATTATTAACCTTTATCTAAAGAAGAATCGCCATTTTACGTTTGACTATTTTCTCTGTCATAATTGTCACCAGATTCAAAGGTTACATGCTACGAATAATTAACTATCTAATATATTAAGAAGCTAAATCCCCATCCTTCCTTTTAATAACGATTAATACTTTCTATTCGCAAAAAAGTATCCATATGATTGTTTAGATAACGTTTTTTGGTAAGTTGAATTTATCAAATTAAATATTTAACGTTGGCCACTGTTACATATACAAACCTCTCCTGAGTTTGATATCGTCATGGTATTTAATAGTTGCTGTGTTCAGGTAAAAGCCAAACACCATAAAGTTAGCGCTTTAACGAGGAGTGTAGCGATGAGTTTAGTTTTATAAGTCAGTAAACCCATCGTGTATTTGATATTAAGTTTATTTAGTTGTCTGTTTAGCTTCTTGCTTAGACAAGCGATAAATCAAAATTGCTGTTTTTTCGATGTTTTTATTTAACGTGGTTAAGTCGGCAATTTCATTTTTAGTATGCGCACCAGATCCCATTAATCCTAGCCCATCAAGTGACATATCTACATGTTCAGCGGCAAATGAAATATCGGCAGCGCCTGCTTTTCGTGGGTTTGCAGCTTTTACCACATTGTATCCTAAGTCTTGGCTAACTTGGCTATATTGCGCCAATAACTCTAAGTTACCTTGAGTGAGAGCCATAGGCGGATAACCTGCTTCAAAAATGAGTTGTGCGTGTGTCTGATTTAAATTATTTTTAACAATGTTTTGCATCGTTTGTTTAGCACTTTTTAGCTGTTTATTTGAAAGCGCTCTTAAATCACCTTTTACTTTGGCTTTCTGCGCAATCACATTACTCTTACCAAATGCCGAACCTGATGATTTAGCAAGATCAAAATCAATACTGGTACCGCCGATTATCATTCCGGGGTTAAACGTCAGGTTTTTTTCTTGTTCCAGTTGAGCTCTAAAAGCCTCTAAAATACGAGCTGTTTCATAAATTGCACCATAACCCACTTCATCATTAAATATTTGAGACGAGTGCGCCGCTTTGCCCTTAACGTTTAACGTCCAGCCGGTATAACCTCTACGTGATGCCATACCGGTATTTATATTGTTATCGCCATTTTCAAAACCGAGCGCAATGTCAGCCCAAATAGCACCATCAACGATGGCTTTTTTTGATAAAGATAAAGGTCTACCACTGCTTTCTTCATCACCGGTTAACAGTACTTTTATACTGACATTATCAAGTAATTTAAGTTTTTTTAATGCACGCAGTGCAGAAATTATAATCGTATTACCGCCTTTCATATCAGCAACACCTGGTCCTGAGGCTTGTGTTTTACTCAGCATTGTAAACGTTTGAAAATTATCATTCTTGGCAAATACAGTATCTAAATGACCAATCATTAAAATTTTAAGGGCATTTGGATTCCTGCTTTGATGTGTCGCTAAAATATGGCCTGCACGATTAAAAGCACTGCCATCAAGCCATTGTACTTCAAAGCCGATTTCTGAAAGCTGTTGCTTGGCCAGTAAACCGACCTCTTTTACCCCTTCAATATTCATTGAACCACTATTTATATTCACCGCTTGCTCAATATCTTTAAGGGCTTGCGGTAAAGCTAATGCTACTTGTTTAACGATGTTCTGTTCGTTGAGGTCTAATGGTGTATTTGCATGAGCACTATTGACTAATAAAGAGCCTAGTGAAGTGGTTAATAAAAGCAATGTCGCCGTAGTGATTATTTTAAACATGGTTATCTGACATAAATGTAAAGTGCATTTAATATCTATTAAAAGCGATTTTATTTCAAATAATTAGTGAAAGTAATGTGTAAAGATAAATGAAATCTTAAATTGTCGACTATCAATATTAAAAACCTGTATTAATAACCATTCTGTTTGTTCTGTATTTTATGCATTCTGACGTTTAGCCTGAATATCTAACAAACCAGCTCATTTAGAGGACTTTCTTTTGAATTCATTGAAGAAAATATGTACTCTTTGTGAATTATTTCGGTTCACCTAAAATAAATTTATAAATAACCAAGCGTTTTTCTAACAGGAGCATACAGGCAAATGAAGCGACTACTCGCGTTATTCCTCCTCTCTGGCAGTTGTGTCGGTCAAGACTATCTTAACCAATACACGAGTCATGCGGAGATGTTAAAGCAATTAAAAGAACTGGGCGTTAAAACTCAGAAAATTGGTACTTCGCGATCGGGAAAATCGATAGTTGTTGCACAGTTCGGTGATATAAATTCACCTGGAGTATTGGTTACCGGAAACGTTGATGGTGATTATTTGGTGGGAACTGAGCTTGCAATGCGCCTTATTGAAGATCTAAAATCAGGCAAAGTCAGTAGAAATGGTAAGAGTATATTTGTTATTCCTATGCCAAACCCTGATGCAACAAACTTCATGTTGGGAAAAAATGGTTATTCAACCACTTTTAATTATTTAAAAACAGATGACGATAACGACCTTAAAATCAATGAAGATGGACCTAATGATCTCAACAACGATGGCTTGATTTCTCAACTTAGGATCACAGATAGTTCAGGTTTATACAAACCAAGTGATAAAGAACCAAGTTTATTAGTGAAAGTAGATCCGCTGAAAAACGAAGAAGGACAATACCGTGTGCTCAATGAAGGTATAGATGACGACGGTGACGGTAAATTCGACGAAGACGGTTATGGCGGAGCAGCAATTAATAAAAACTTCACCTACAACTACGACTATTTCGGTGTTGGCTCGGGCGTCAACCAAGCGTCTGAACCTGAAACACGTGCCTTAATAGATTTCGTGATCGATCATCAAAATATTCTGATGACAGTTAACTTTTCAAAATACGATAACCTCCATAAAAACTGGTCGGCAAAAAAAGTAAAAGTGGCTGAATACAAACGTCCATTGAAAGCCTTTGACAAAATGCCGAAGGAAGATGCCGACGCTTATAAGCTATTTTCTAACTTATGGCAGCAAGATCATAAAGACTGGAAAGTTAGCGCAGAAAACCGTGGCCAAGGTACTTTTCATGATTGGGCCTACTTTCACGGTGGCAGGTGGTCTATAGCGGCTAATGGTTGGAATTTCAAGCAAATAACGATTGCAAAAACAAACGAAGACGAAAATAAAAGTGATGCTGATGCTATCAAAAATAAAGACGAGAGCAAAAAGAAAAACGCATCAAAAAGCTCAGACAGCAAAGAAACTCGTTTGATTACTAACGCCAGAGAAAAAGAACTCCAAGGTGCAGTCGTACCATGGACAGAAATTTCCCACCCAGATTTCGTGGATGAAAAAGTGGAAGTTGGCGGGTTTCGACTTGCTTATCTAAACAATCCTGATATTGACGTATTTGCTGATACTAAGAGTTCACAATACGTTGCTTCATTAACGACACTTTTTCCAGAACTTAAAGTCAGTCAGACCGTTAAAAAACTGGGCAAAGATCTTTACCGAGTCACCTTAAAAGTCAAAAACATCGGTAAACTTCCAACACAAAGTGCCATGGGTAAACTAACGCGTTGGATGCTACCAGTAAGAGTTCAATGGAATTTACCCAAAGAAAACTTTATTGGTGGAACCAAACGGACATTATTAACGCCTATTGAAGCTCATGGTGGTCAACAAGAAATTAAGTGGTTGATCAATACCAAAGGGCATCGTAATGCATCATTTGAAATATCCTCGCCTGTTATCGATGCGGTAAAACAAACCGTTAAGTTTGGAGCTTAATCATGAAAAAACTATTGCTCACCTGTATTTTAGCGGCCACTGCTTTGTTGAATATTACAGCACAAGCCGCAGACAAACTGAGTGGTTTACAAGCGTTAGGTGCACCTTTAGATCCAAAGGTAGATATACGCTGGAATCGTTTTTACGACTCAGGAAGTACGATAAAGATACTCAAGAAAATAAACAAAGCCTACCCAAAACTTACCCGACTTGAATCTATTGGTAAGTCCTTTGAAGGTCGAGATATTTTTGTCATTAAGATCACTAATTATAATAACGGTGATGATACGACAAAACCCGCCATGTATATTGACGGAAATATTCATTCTAATGAAATTCAAGGTACAGAAGTCTCTCTTTATACAGCTTGGTTTTTAACGGAAAGCTACGGTAAAGTTAAATGGATAACGGAACTGCTTAACGACAAAGCTTTCTATATAGTACCAACAATCAACCCTGACGGGCGTGACTGGTTTATGAAAGAAGCCAATACCGCACATTCTCCTCGCTCAGGCATGGTACCCACTGACAACGATCTTGACGGTGAAATTGATGAAGATGGTCCAGAAGATCTCAATAATGATGGCCATATTACCCGCATGCGTATTAAAGATACGATTCGTGGTACTCACAAAGAAGATGAAAAATATCCCGGTTTAATGGTACGTGTTCCGGCAGGTCAAATCGGCGATTATCGCATGTTAGGCTCTGAAGGATATGACAACGATGGTGACGGCCGTGTCAACGAAGATGGCAAAGGGGTTTACGAATATGATCCTAATCGTGATTGGGCAAATGAATGGGAGCCGGCTTATATTCAAAGGGGCGCACGTCGTTATCCTTTCTCATTAAAAGAAACCAGTGCGGTTGAGAAATTCGTTAAAGCTCATCGTAATATTGCTGCGGCACAAAGTTATCATAATGCGGGTGGTATGATTTTACGTGGCCCTGGTAAAGCAAATAATAAATACACACGTTCTGATATTGGGGTATATGATTTTATCGCCAACCAAGGAGAGCAAATATTACCAAATTATCGCTACCTTGTTGCCTGGAAAGACCTTTATCAAGTTTATGGTGGTGAATTTGACTGGTTTTATGGTAACAATGGCATAATGGCGTTTACCAATGAACTTTGGACTTCTGCTAATATGTTTCGTCCAACAGATAAAACACGCGATAAACTAGGTAATCAAAGCCACAATTTCAACAAGCATGTTTTATTTGGTGATGCTCTTGTGCCCTGGACTAAAGTAAAACACCCTACTTATGGTGACATTGAAGTAGGCGGCTTTAAAAAGAATTTCGGTAGAATGCCCCCTTCATTTCTTTTAGAGGAAGAAGCACATCGAAATATGGCCTTTACCTTATTTCACGCCTACCATATGCCACAGCTAAAAGTAACACGCTCATCAACGCGTAAGCTAAGTAACGGCTTATATGAGATTACGGTTAACATTGTCAATGAAAGAGCAATACCAACACGTTTATCACAAGATGTTAATAACAACCTATCTTATGAAGACCGTATTTCTATTGTATCTAAAGACTTTACAATATTAAGTGGTTTAACCGTCATTAGTGAAGGTGCCAATACGCATACTGACCACGACCTAAATCCTACTACAATTAAAGTAGCAACCATTGCAGGTCATTCAACGACCATAGTTAAATGGATTGTCGATGGAAAAGGTAGTTACAAGGTTACAGTTGACTCAGAAAAAGGTGGTAAAGACAGTAAAACGTTTAATTTCTAGCGAGAATATTAAATATATTACTTTCGTAAAGTTTGACTAAAAAAAACCGGCATTTGCCGGTTTTTTATTTGAACAATTTAAATGAAATACAAACTAAAGTTACGATAATTTACATATTCAGGAATATTGATAGGTAGCTTATTTAACCGTTATTCCAATATTATCCAAGATTATAGTCACGTCCTGCTTTGGTTCGAAAACGACAACTAATTCTAATTCGTTTTCTGTACTAATTGGCTTATCTAGTCGAATAGGAATCGTAAATGTTTGCAATACGGGCTCTGTCCGCGCATACCTTACATCACCTTTCTCTAATTCTGAAAAGTCAGAGAGCAATAGAGGAACAAGGCTGCCAATATTGGTCAAGTCTTGTTTATATATTAAAACTGATTTATCAAATAACTCTACTCTAGCGTCAGAAAGCAAATTGTATGAATCACACTCTCTAATTTCTTTTGAATCAGATCGAGCTAGAGACATATTTAGATTAAACTGTTTACTGTTATAAAGGTTTAACAATTGAATTTTTGAAAGTTTGATACTCAATTTAGTATTTATTTCCTTGCCAAGTTCGACTTTTAATACTTTATTAGCCATTTTAGTTCCATTACGTAAGCGCTCTACTTCTATACTCATTCGTGCTTCTGTTGATATGTTGGGGGATAGTATTTCGAGGGTGTTTTTCTCGTTAGATATACTTTCAAAATCTTCTATGACTTTAAAATCAGATGACATATGACGGCTAACATAAATATCGTCAGGAAGATCAAACTTATGAACTACAGGGTTTCGAAGTATGTCTCTATATTCTTCTTTACCCGATAGTGTTACTTCTAAAAAAGCAGAAACAAAAACTTTAGTCAAATTCTCTTGTTGTGCTGGTGTTAATAATTTCAAATAAAAGTCTTTTTTGCTGCCCCAATGAAAATTATCCGACATATCCTGGTTGAAGTTTATGTGATTAGCACGATAGATATAAATTGATTGTTTAAAGTAACTTTCATTATTGTCGAACTGAGTGCGATTCCACTGTTGACTACCAAGAAACTGATAAACATCTGCATCATGACCACCTTGTAAAACGAGATAATTAACATTTTTGAGAATATTTCTGCCGTTAGCATGTTGGTATTGCCCATCCATAGGAGCAAGTGCGATAACTGATTTGATGTTAAAACCAAATCCAGTTTTTTCATTACTATCGGGTAAGTTTTCCCATTGGTTGAATGATGCCGCCAAAGCAACTGCTTCCCCTCCCCTAGACATTCCAACTAAAGCAACATTGTCTAAATCTAATTTCTCATAAAATGTATGACCTTGTTCTGCATTCCATTTTCTTAGTAACTTTAGATGCTCAAGTAAAACCCATCCTCGGGCACCATTCTCCCCCCATAAACCATTTAAATAAGTTTGATCTACTTGGACGACAACATGACCACGACTGGCAAGTAATTCGCCAAGGTAATCAAACCCTGGAGCAGAGTTACCATGGGTTAATAATACAAGTGGTAAAGGTTTGTTTTCTAATGGAAGCCAAACTTTGGCCTCAAGAGGTAGGTTTTTACTATTAAACTGATGGTAAGCATCAGACTTATATTTTTGATTTCGTGAATAATTAGCAAGAAAACTAGGTAAATTTATTTTTGGAGCTATGATCTCAGGTTTTGAGCTACTAAATAAAAATGTTTTTTTGCCATAATTTACCACTTTATATTTATGTTGCCCTTTTTGGCCAGGATTAGGAAGCTCAGTAGCAAGTATATTTGGCTGATTATATTTAGCAATAACACAATCTAAAATATCAGAAGCTAATGTTGAAAATGAACTAGTAATTAAGATTATAATTGTGAATATATAAAAAAAACTTGTAACCATAGAAATCATCCCTAATATTAAACTCAAGCACTGTATAGCAAGTGAGGTGAGCTATTGAAAGTACAATATAATTATTCTTAACCATCGCAGAAATTAAAGCGTAAACAAACAAATCAATAAAGGTTTAAGTTGGTTGAAAAATCATTTATCAATTAAACTCAACTATGACTAATAGTTACATCATTTAAACAAACTTAAACATGGTTTATAGCTTTTCTCCTTTGCAAATCAGGATCTACACTAATCTTTAAAAGAACTCAGCTTTGCTAACTGTCGCAATGAAGTATCCATCAAAGTCTGTGGTAGGCTCGAGCCAACACTATCTTTTATGCTTACTCAAAAGAACATTTAGCGCTTTAACCGAAAAGAGCCCTTCATACGTCTTCCATTCAATTAAAAACTATACACTAAAGCCACAATTGCTTGTTGTTCATTGTTGTCTTCAATTAATGGGCTATCGACAATAGAGTCATCTAGCTGGGTGTAGTTTACATTAGCCATTATCGACCACTGACGGTTAAACGGGTAAATCATTTGAATGCCTAACGATACTTTGCCCGCATAGTCGTCAACCAAGTATTCACTGCGCCCAGCGTTTACATTAGCTTGCTCCGAGGTTATTCCGTAATAGTAATTAACATATTCTTTACTAAAAACATTAGCGCTTATAATTACCTTAACTTGCATACCTCTATTATTGTCAAATACTGGCACAGCTAAGCTAACATTAGCGCTACTTGCAGCAGAATTATCAGTAACATCATATGCTAAGCCAATACTGAACCACGACCATTGAAATTTGGAGTACGTCAATAATTCAGTATCAGGTGACTTATAACCGTCAAATACCTCATCTTTTGACCAGGTACTGAAAAACGAAAACTTTGGATCAAATCCGTCAGTTCTTGGTTTTAGTCCCCAAGAAAGCTTAATATCCTTGGTCACAACAAGCTGATATTCAACTAAGTTTTCAACACCAAACGACCAATTACCGTATTGTGCTGAAAAATAGGGTACGACAGAGGCCTGATCATCATTACCGACCCAAGACGGTGCAGAAGCAAAAGCTGCCGTACCAAGCGTGATTTTCCAAGTATCATTATTTTCTGCCGACAATTGCTGTGCATATATCGGACATGACTTAACAAGCGACATCAACACCATTAATTTAACAATAAAGATTATTTTATTATCATTCATAAAAACTTTGTCTCTGTGTAAAAATTGGTAGTTTATGGAACAAATACAAAATTTACAGGTGTCAAATGTCATAACAATAAGGATTATTCACTCATATTTAACAATTACTTTAGCACTGACAACATATAATCAATTACACTACAAATGGTTTATATGCATGACATTTGTCACGTTAAAAGCAATGAGTGGTTTGACATAATGCAAGAAAAAATTTATTACTGGAAAACACGAATGAAAACTGAAGGCGGAGGCCGACTACTCGCCCTAACGACATGGGCAGCAGTAATGATGTTTTGTTTGGTTAATTGGTTCAATGGTAATACCGATATCGACTTACAAGATATGGCACTAACTCCATTGAATATGCTAATAGTTATATCCTTGTTCCTACTGTTTATTTTTGGCTACTTATTGCATGGAGATACTTTCAACAAGCGTTTTATACCGCCACGTAATTCTTTGGGTATATGGTTATCCTCCACTGCCACGGCTGCGCTATGTACAATTTTTCATTTCGGTTTTATCGGTATTTTAGCCATCATTATTGTCGCTCAATTACCTCGGATTTATTCCCTGAAAATAGCACTTCTTATCGGCTGGACACTGCCGGTAATTGGTGCGTCAATCGCCTATTTAGCCACAGATTTACCCTACTTTTTTGAAAATGCATTATTGTTTTGTTTATTTAATTCCTTTGCAGTGATGTCGAGTCATCGTTTTATAAAAGAACAAACTGATAAACTTAATTCTCAACAATTAGTGAGAGAGTTAAAAGCGACTCAACTATTATTATCAAACACATCAAAACGTGATGAAAGATTACGTGTTGCCCGAGATTTACATGACTCTCTAGGCCATAATTTAACGGCGCTAAGTTTACAGCTTGAAGTGGCAAGTCATCAGAAAGAAGATTCAATAAAAACACATATTCAACAAGCAAAATCTATTGCCAATAGTTTATTGTCTGATGTGAGAAAAACGGTATCAGATATTAGAGAAAATCAAGATTTCCAACTCGACCAAGCGCTAGTTTTATTAACTCAAGATATTCCAAACTTACAAGTAAAACTTGAAATTGATTGCAATACCAAGCAGATTAATATTCGACTTGCTACCGTTATTTTCCGTTGCGTACAAGAAGCAATAACCAATGTAATTAAGCATGCGAGTGCAACAGAGTGTTTGGTCAGTTTGCAATTAATGCAAGAAAATTTATTGTTATGCATAAGCGATAACGGCCAATCAACACATCACATAAAATTTGGTAATGGCTTGCAAGGTATGGCTGAACGGATTCATCAAATAGACGGTTCATTATTGGTTGAAAATTTTTCTACTGCATGTAAGTTAACCATAATATTTCCGTGGAGCAAAGTCTAAAACATGACAATTAAAGTACTATTAGTTGAAGATCAGAACCTTGTTCGGATGGGGCTTTGCAGTCTGCTAGAGTTAACAAATGACATTAGCGTTATTGCGCAGCTCAGCGATGGTTGTGATGTAAATTCGGTTTGTGCTCAATATCAGCCTGACATTATTTTACTCGATATTCGTATGCCAAAAACTGATGGACTATTGGTATTAAGTAACATGTCAAACGCCAGTATTATCATTCCTGTCTTAGTATTAACCACCTTTGACGAGCACGACTTAGTATTAAAATGCATGGCACTGGGTGCTAAAGGTTATTTACGAAAAGATGTTAGTTTAGAATCACTTATTTCAGCGATACGTTGCATTAATAATGGCGAATTGTGGATTCAACCCGCAATAACTGAGCAAGTTAAAAAGCATTATTCGAGTACAGAAAATAGCGCTGTTCCCCCCTTAATTGAAACGCTCTCCTCAAAAGAAACGCAAATATTACGCCTAATAGCGGCTGGTTATTCTAACAATGAAATAGCAAGTGCTTTACATAACTCTGATGGAACAATTCGTAATGCAGTATCAACAATATTGGCTAAACTCAACGTACGCGATCGAACTCGCGCCGTTATTACCGCCATGGAACATGGTCTTATTTAACCGCTAATCTGCTATTAAATATTAAAATTATTCAGCTTTCATTATATCAGCTATGAGAATCATTATGACTGACATAATAAGTTTTAGACGGCAGTTATTCCGCTTTGAGCTGATAAAAAGGAATAAAACGCCCACTTTAGCCCGTATCACCGTATAAAACCTCCATCACAATGCTCAAACCTTGTGCAACTTCAACTTCATTCATGGCTGCAAAACCCAAACGAATGAATCGATAGGCACAATCTGGTAATCCAGTAAGGATATTGAATTCTACTTCAGTTTGTAAAAAGACCTGCTTGGCTAAAAGTTTTTCTTTTAAACCGACAATAGACTTTCCAGTATCAAGCCATATAGCCATGCCGCCAGCAGGTACCTCAAAATGTATAGGTAGGCCTTTATCTTGATAAGACTTTAATGCTAACACCATGAAATCACGACGCTTTTGGTACAGCCGAGTCATACGACGCAAGTGCCCTTCAAAACCACCTTGTTGCATCCAATTAGCCACCGCTTGTTGAACTAAAACATTACTTTTATGATTCATCAGCACTTTAAAAGCGGCTATCTGTGTAACTAAGCTACTATCTGCCACAACATAACCTATACGCGCGCCACCGAACATTATCTTAGAAAACGTAGAAATATAAATAACTAAACCGGCGGGATCATCCGCTGCCAGAGGTGCAATGGGTTGGCTGTCATAGTGAAATTCATGATCATAATCATCTTCGACAATAGCCACGCCATACTGTACGGCTAATTGATAAATTTTCATACGCCGAGAAATATCCAAAGATACCGTGGTTGGGTATTGGTGCAATGGCGTCAGATAAAGTAATTTAACATTCCCCTCTGCAAACACCTTAGCTAAGTGTTCAGGATCGATACCGCGTTCATCTTGGTTAATAGCAATTAATTCAGCGCCTGTTATTTTAAAAGCAGCCCAGGCGGGTGGATAACCTAATTGTTCTACGGCCACTTTATCACCAGGTCGTAACAGTAACTGTGAGATCATATACAGGGCTTCTTGTGAGCCATTACAAATCATCACTTCTTTATCTGTAATCGAACGTACGCGTCGTAAATAAGTAGATATTTCGGTAATAAGTTCCGCTTCTCCTCGACTTTCCCCATAACTTAAATTATCAATTTTTGGTCTTTGACAGGTTTGTGCAAAATGACTTTTAAACTCATCAAATGGGAATTTTCTGATATCTGGCTGACCGCCAGAGAAGTTGTAAGTATACTGAGAAACCTTCATTTTGGGTGTAATCGGTACGTTTAGTTTTAGACGAAATTCCCAATCAAAGCTTTGTTGCGCTTGTTTTATTTTGTTTGCCGCACGACTAGTTTGAATAGGTAAATTAGCGACCACCCGATAACCTGAACGCTCTTTTGCTTCAACCCAACCTTGCGCCACTAATTCTGCCAATGCCGCCATAATGGTATGGCGATTTACTGCTAACTGATGGGCAAGTTTTCGCGCAGAAGGAAGCCCTTCTGTAGGGGCAACCTGCCCTTCTTTAATCGCTTTTCGCAATGCCTCGGCAATAACTAAATACTTTGCTTGTTTACTTGATATTTTATTTTGCTCTGCAGTTTCAGTAGATACTCTTGGGTTTAGGTTTAGGTTTAGGTTTAGGTTTAGGTTTAAAGACTTCAATCTGGTCTATCTATTTATATAAATCTGGTTGTAGTAGTTATACCAAAGATATTCATAATAACAACACCTATCTACACCTTTATGGAGAAATTGATGCAACAACAAACACTAAAACCAATCACACTAGAAACCAGCTTAATAAAATTAGTACCAATGAGCCTTGAGTATCTTGATGACTATTGCTTAGCAGGAAATTATCCGCAAGTTTGGCAGCATATGCCAGTCAATCGCTGTAAAGATAGTGATGTTGCTCAAACATGGATGCAAGAAGCCATCAATGAAATGTCACAAGGACTGCAACTCGCGTTTGTCACTATCGATAAAAATACCGATAAGGTCATTGGCTCAACACGCTTATTTCGTTACAACAAAACAGATAAAACGATTGAACTTGGTCATACTTTTATTACTCCTGAATTTCAACGAAGTTATGTGAACTCTCATGCAAAGTATTTAATGCTTAAACATGCATTTGAGCATTTAAAAATGGCGCGTGTTGAAATTTGCACTAACGAAAATAACGAACAATCACGCAATGCCATTGCTCGCATTGGTGGTCACTTTGAAGGTATTTTGAGAAAGCACCGTCGAGCACCTGATGGTAATTATAGAAATACCGCTATGTTTAGCATCATTGATAATGAGTGGTCGCAAGTGAAAAAGAACTTATTAGCGACAAAGACCAAAGCAAAGGAATTTGAGCATGTATCCTCCTAAATACTATCAACAAAATGAGGATAAAAGCCAGAAATTAAGCGCTGTAATTAATGATAATCCATTAGCAACATTGCTAATAAATATTGACGAAGCATTACCTCATGTAAGCCATATCCCCTTTCATTTCTCAAAGTGTAAGTCAGAGTATGAGCCCGAGTGCGACTTAGTTCCTGAGACCGAAAGCAAAGTACTCATAGCTCATGTCAGCAATCATCACCCATTAGCAGAGAAGTTATTAACACAAAAACATGTTCAGGTGAGTTTAGTGTTCCATGGTGAGCAAGGTTATATTTCACCTCACTGTAATGACAAGATAAAAGTTAATATTGGCGGACAAAATGTGCCCACATGGAATTATGCCAAGGTTCATGTTATTGGCAGCGCTAAACCAATATTAGCGCCGGAAGAAAAATACCAACAGATGAAAATAAGCAGTCAATATTTCGAGCGAGAACAAGAAAAACCTTGGGAATTAACTGAAGTGGACGATAAAAAAATAAAACATATGTTAACGGCTATTACTTTCTTTAAAGTGAAGATCAGTACGATTAAAGGAAACTTTAAACTTAGTCAAAATAAACCGGAACAAGTGAAAAATCTAATCGTTGAACAGTTACTCAAAAAGGGTAAAGCGAAACTTGCTGCTCATATACTCTAGTTTGTTTATTATATTGTGGTTAGGTTGTCATAAGATATTATGTGTGATGTAGTGATTAAACACTCAATATAAAATTACTATTATCTGACACTTAATACCTTATAATATTTGATAAATTAAAATACTTTCAAAAACTTAAAAGAAACCTTATATGAATAATAAAAAAAATATCATTACTAGTCTTTTATTAATAACAGCTTTAACTGGTTGTTGGGGAGGAGATCCTGCAATAAAAGAAGTAGATAACCTTATAACTAAACAAGCCTTGGATAAAACAGATCCCGCTTGGAAAACTAAGCTAAGCAAGCCGCCATTGCTAATATTTACGCCAGAAAAAGATTATTTTTGGGAGCTACAAACTAACCAAGGCAACCTCACTATCAAGCTATTAACCGATTCAGCACCTATGCATGTTTCTAGTACGATTTACTTAACTAAACTTGGTTTCTATGATGATTTAATTTTTCATCGAGTTATCCCTGGTTTTATGGCACAAGGTGGTGATCCTTTAGGTAATGGCACAGGAAATCCTGGTTATAAGTATGATGGCGAGTTTGATGGTGAGGTAACTCATAGCGAGCCAGGAATGTTAAGCATGGCTAATTCAGGGCCAGGTACTGATGGAAGTCAGTTTTTTATCACCTTTTTACCAACACCTTTTTTAGATGGTAAGCATACGGTGTTTGGTAAAGTTGTCGCTGGTTTAGAAGATAGCCTAATTAATATTGAAGCGTTAGGTAGTCGAAGAGGTAGAACCAAAGAACCTGTACAAATCATTAAAGCTTCGATTCGTATTGCTGACAGCGCATCAAGTTAAACTTATATTACATGCTTGCACAAAAGGGGAAATAGATAATTTTAGCTCCTAATATTTACCATGAATGTGGATTAGAATTATCACAATGCTTGTTTAAATAACCCATTAAAAAGGAGCCGATGGCTCCTTTTTATTATTCAACTTATCTTTGGTTATACCTAAGTTGTAATCCATTACTCAGCATATATTATTTATAAAGCTAGAAACTGCCTCTAACACTTAAACTAACTTGTCTTGGTTGACCTACAGTAATGATTTCTTCGCCATTAAATTCTAAATACTCTTCATCAATTAAGTTGTTGGCTTTTAAATAAACGCCTATCATTTCCCACTCATAACCTAACTGTAAATTAACTAAAATACGACTAGGATTTTGCACATCATAATACTCATCACCTGGCTCATGACCACTAATAAATGGATTAATATATCCTGTAGAGCTACTTGCGTAGTTAGCGCTGACATTAGCAAAGGCCCCATTATCTGCAGTATAAGTAGCACCAATATTCCCGGTCCATTCAGGAGAGTCAGCAAAACTTCTGCCCGACAAATCATAAAAATCATCGGCACTGGCAGCACTTCTGCCACTCGATTCAGTATTTGATTTAGGTGCTGCAACTAAAAAGTCAGTAAATTCACTTTTGGCCTGCCCGATTGATGAATAAAGTTTAAGCTGGTTGTTTACTTGGTAATTCAACTCTAGCTCAAAGCCTTGCAGTTTAGATTTACCGGCATTTTTTGTTTCAGAATCAAAAACATTACCTGAGAGTTGCACTCTGACTTGTTGATCTGACCAGTCTATATAAAAGATATTTGCATTAGCAACTAAGTCGCCATCTAGCCAAGTAGAGCGTATTGAAAATTCATAATTATCAGTATACTCTGGGTCGTATTGGTATGCGGTTGCAGTTGCGGTATTGGTACCTACCCCCCCAGAGCGATAACCTTGTTGAAAAGTAAAGCTAGTAGTTAAATCTTCATGCCAATGATAACTAACTCCTATCTTAGGTAATACGGTATCAAAGCTAGCATCAACTAATGGAGTTGTACCATTAGCGTTTTCGACACTATTATGGATAAAAGCATTAATACCAGTAATTAATGGTATCAGCTCTTCGTATGGTGTGCCTTGATAACTGGTAGGATCTGGAAGTAAATTGCCATTACTCAATGATACAGTGGTATGGTCGGCGTTTTTCTGCTCTTCACGGTCAAAACGTAATCCCGCATAAATATCCCATTGCTCTGTTATTTGATAAACCAAGTCGCTAAATAGTGCATAGCTAGTTACTTTTGTCTTTGTGTCGCCGGTATTAACATATACAGCAGGATTAAAGGCGTCATATTGTGATAATACTAGGCCAGCAGTGCCCGCATCTAGGCCATAATTTCTCATTAAAAATGCATCATCTAAACCGGCTCTAGCTAATGTCAAATTACTCAAGCCTATAGTTTTACTAGCTATTTCTTCATTAAAATAATATGCACCGACTATGCCTTGCAACTTTTCATAATCAAAGGTCAAACGTAGCTCTTGACTAAAGGTATCAATACTCGTATTCCATTTATTTCTACTTAAATCTTCAGCAGTGCCATCGGCGTCTCGAATTGAGCCGTCATCAACTGTGGAGTTTGTAGTGACAGAAGTAAGATTCCATTCATCATTAAGTGCATAGTCAAGCTTTAATGATACTAAGTCCGCATCATAAAACATCTTGTTAGCAAGGTTATTATAAATATAAGGATTGCTATAAACTGAAACTTTTTCACCACTATTTCCATAATTAGGGTTGTCACTCCAGCCACGGCCACGTTCATTTTCTGCATGGGTAAAAGATAACTGAGCGCTAAAATCGGGTAATGCATCAGGGGTGAGTAAAAATTTTAAGCGGTACAGTTGATCTTCACGTGCATTAGCTGGTTGCTTAAGCGTTAGGTTTTCAATAATACCATCCGCTTCTTTATGTTCACCACTAAAACGAAAAGCGAGCTGATCTTCAATAAGACCGCCGCCAAAAGCAATAGCAGCTTCTCTTTCACCGTATTCACCAGTTTGAAACCGGTATTTTCCTTCCCAGTCATGCGTAGCTTCCTGAGTATTCATTATTACCGCGCCCGCTAATGCATTACGGCCCTGTAAAGTTGATTGTGGTCCACGTAATATCTCTACTTGGCTCGCATCCCAAGTAGAGAAACTTCCGCCACTGATCATTTGTCTTGGTAATGAAGCTCCATCAACATAAACACTGGCCAAATAACTATTACCACCGCCTGAAACATTGGTACCGTCAATACCACGAATGCTAAAGCTACCATCGGAAGTAGCATGGGTATTAGCCGTTATCGTTAAGGCATCAAAAAAACTGCTAATATTTTGTTGTTCAATATCCTGAGCGGTTACAACCGCAACACTGGTGGTAGTTTCTTGTAGAGTTCTCGTTATTTTTTGCCCTGTAACCATAATGCGTTCAATTTTATGTTCTTCAACTGCGGCATCTTTCTTAGGATTAGAGTTAGCACTAACTGTCGAAGAGAGTAATAAACCAGTGCAAACTGCACTGGTCACTAGAGATATTTTCATTAGATAACCTTTATAGTGACTTAAATACGAATGTGAATGATATCCATTTGCATTCACGGGCGTTTATTAACAGTACTACGAACGTTTTAAAACAATTGTGTTAAAAAATGTAATCGAACTTGTGTGCTATTTATGACATTTTTTAAATTATTTATAAAAGGACTTAGATAATTGATAAATTGAGAAAATACTTACCTGAACGCTAATTTTAACTCGTGGTAGAAATTAGCAGATTTTATAGATTTTCATCTCTTTTAAACGTTTTATACTCATTCTATTTTTATTAAAAAAATGTGTATGAAGAAGAACGTCCTAAGTTAGGCTGTACAGTTCCCGTTATAAAAAATGTGTACTGAGGGAAAATATGGCTTATATTGCCATTTTTAAGTTTTGTCAGCGGCAAGGGGAAATAATTGCACTATTTTCTCAATTTATCTGCTAGAATTCTGGCTTTCGAGAAGATGTTGCCCGCCATTTAGCATTAAGTAGATTGCTTGTTTGTCAGCTGACAAATACCGACTGATGTAGCTTTTACCTTCATAAAAAGTCGCAGCTGCCTACTTAACAGGTACCTCGAACGATAATACATTGTTAGCCCTATTTTGCTTCTAATACCAGCAACTAAGCGCTAAGCATAAAAAGAGAGCTACATGCCTAAGTCATCAAAAAACGATCCAGCCTATTCTTCACCTGCAGGTGGTTGGGGAGCATTAAGAAGCTCAGCTAAACATTTGATCCAAAGTGAAAATGCTGCCAAAAGCGTTAAAGCATTACTGCAAGCTAATCAGCCTGGTGGTTTTGACTGTCCTGGTTGTGCGTGGGGAGACTCTACAACGGCTGGCAAGGTAGATTTTTGCGAAAATGGCGTTAAAGCCATTGCATGGGAAGCGACTAGTAAACGTGTTGATAGTCGTTTTTTCAGACAGTATTCTATAACCGAGTTGCAGCAATGGGATGATCATTCTCTAGAAAAAAGTGGCCGATTAACTGAGCCCATGTACTATGACGGCGAAAATGATCACTACCAGCCAATAAGTTGGGCAGAAGCTTTTAACGTGATTGGACTTAGCCTGCAACAACTATCTTCTCCCAATGAAGCATTATTTTATACATCAGGTAGAGCAAGTAATGAAGTGGCTTATTTATACCAATTATTTGGCCGAGCACTAGGTACAAATAACTTTCCTGATTGCTCTAACATGTGTCATGAAGCGTCAGGTATAGGTATGACCAAAAGCGTTGGTATTGGTAAAGGCACAGTAACCATGGACGACTTCTCTGAAGCTGACGCCATATTTGTTTTTGGTCAAAATCCGGGGACAAATCATCCTCGTATGCTAGGGACTTTACGAGAGGCAAGTAAACGTGGCGCTAAAATTGTTTCCATTAATAATTTAAAAGAACGCGGCTTACAAAAGTTTTCAGACCCACAAAGCCCAAAAGAAATGATATTTTTAACAGGTACTAACATCAGTAAATATTATTTCACACCTCGGTTAGGCGGCGACATGGCTTTATTGCGTGGCGTCGCTAAATGTTTATTTGAACGATTTGAACAGGACAACTCAGTACTTGATACTGACTTTATTAATGAACATTGCCATGGTTTTGAAGACTATAAAGACAGTGTTGCAGCAAGTGATTGGGACAAAATTCTCGACCAATCTAGTTTAACTCGTCAAGAAATTGAGCAAATAGCAACCATATACGCCAGCAGTGACAAGGTTATTTTTACTTGGGCGATGGGGATTACCCAACACCGTCATTCTGTTGCTACGGTTCGAGAGCTAGTGAATGTACTCATGCTCAGAGGTAATATTGGCAAAGCCGGAGCTGGCGCATGTCCGGTACGCGGCCATTCAAATGTACAAGGCAATCGCACCATGGGCATCAACGAAAAACCATCCATGGACTTTCTTGACTCATTAGAAAAACGTTACACTTTTACTGTTCCACGTAACGCTGGTTTTAATACCGTAGAATCGATTCATGCCATGCTTGAAGGTAAAGCTAAAGTATTTATTGCCTTAGGCGGAAACTTTTCGGCAGCAACACCAGATACTAAACGTACTCATCAAGCCTTAAAAAGATGTGATTTGACCGTACAAATTAGCACTAAGCTCAATCGAAGCCATGTGATAACAGGCAAGCGTGCGTTAATTCTCCCGTGCCTTGGTCGTACAGAGATTGACAGACAAACGAGCGGTGAACAATGTATCACGGTAGAAGACTCGATGAGCATGGTACATGCTTCAACAGGTCAAAATGAGCCTGCATCAGACAAGCTGCGTTCTGAAACCTCTATTGTAGCGGGTATGGCAATGGCGTCTTTAGGTGATAATACTGTTGACTGGAATAAACTAGCCAGTAACTACGCGTTAATTCGTGAAGAAATAAGTGCCGTATTACCAGGCTTTGAAAGCTATAACTCACGAATTAAACAAGGCAGAGGTTTTTACCTGCAAAACCCTGCCGCACTTCGCCAATGGCGTACCCCTGAGCAAAAAGCCACTTTTTCAGCTGCTAATTTACCGGAACAACTCGCGCATGAACGTGCCCAAGCCATAACCAAAAAAAACGTACTAACACTGCAAACCATGCGCTCTCATGATCAATACAATACCACTATTTATGGCATGGATGATCGCTACCGTGGGGTATATGGCGAACGAAATGTCATATTTATGAATGAAGAAGATATCAGTAAACAAGCATTAGAAAATGGCGATTATGTAAAAATAACCACGGTATCAAACGATAATATTGAACGTTCAATCTCTAATTTTAAAATTATTGAATACGCAATACCTTCAGGTTGTGTCGCGGCATATTACCCTGAAACTAACCCGTTAGTACCATTAGAAAGTATTGCTGATGACTGCGGAACGCCAACTTATAAGTCGATTGCGGTTTCAATTGAGAAAATATAAATAAATTAGAGTCGCTCAATTGACAATGCAATGTTCAAACTTTACACAGCTAATTTCAGTTTAGTTTATGGTGATAACTATTCACCAACTACTCAGACTAACCTGTTCAATGGCTTAGTAGTATTACCCCGCGATTTATTTTTAACTTTTATGCTCAATAAGAAAAACACCACGCAAGCGTGGTGCTTTTTTATAAAAGTTGGATCACAACTAAGCTATAGTTACGGCTTATTCAAATACCTTATCTACCGCGATAACTTCAACGTTTTTCGACGGCAGTGTTAACTTGTAGCTTTCGATAATTTTATCGGTCGCTAAAAGCTCTGCAGGTTTGTCACTGTTATATTTTAACGGTGATACTTGTTCAGACAACAAGCGTTTTTCCATATCTTTACCATCACCTGAAATGAACACATAGTGAATATCATCTGTTTGTAAGTTTTCATAAATAACGCGGTTCACGTCGGCTAAAGTTAGCTTTTCAAACTGACCACGTACGTACTTAACAAACTCCTCTGTTTGATAAAACTCACTATCAAGTGCGTAACCTAACTGCTGGTCTTGGCTAGCAACTAATTGCGGTGCATAGTTAGTTAAATAATTACGCGTTGACTGAAAGTCTTTTTCACTCATGCCATTTTTAATCAATTTGTCCAATTCAAACAAAGCAGCACGTGTTGCGAAATGAGCATCATTATTTGAACGTAAAGGACGTAACCATACTTGGAATATTTGGCTAGAACGTCCTAAATTTGCATCAGGCTTGGTTTGGTACATACCACGTGGAAAATATTCAATATAAGAATAATCACCATAATTCATACCACGCGCTTGGCGTATTTGTTTATACAAGTAGCTGTTAGAGCTACGGTGCTCACCAAAGTATGAACGCACTAACCAAAGCGCTGCCCAGTCTTTGTCACTGCGGATAGTATCGATTGGAAAACCAAAAGATACAGCAGTTGACTCAGCATTTTTTTCTATAATGGTCGCATGGTGCCCTTTTAACACAGGGGCTTTAGCAATAGTTAAGCGTTTTTCATCACCTTCAGGTAAAGCCGTTAAATCAGTCATTAGCAGTGCCTTTAAAGCACTAGGCATTGCGCCGGTAATTCCTAAGTTTAATTTAGCTTGGGTTAACTGGCTATTGTAAAAAGCTTTAACATCTTCAATGGTTATTGTTGCTAAATCAGACAAATCACCACTGTTGAAATTTTCATAAACATGACCCTGATAAAGTTCGCTATAGAGCACCTCTTTACCTAACTCTTCATCATTAGACGATTTAAGTCCTGACTTAATGCCATCAATTAATTCTTTCTTCAAGCGCTTAAAGTCATCTTCGCGCCAGCCAGGATTCAATAATTGATCACTGATAAGTTCATACCACTGGCTAGCATTGTCTTTATGAATACGACCGGTAAACGACATCATTTCTTTATCAAGCTGAGACGAGAATCGTCCGGCTAAAGGATATAGACCTTTTTGAATATCTTTATAACTACGTGTTGCTGAACCACCTTGGGTTAACATGCGCGCGGTTAATGCCGCCACACCTTTCTTCCCAACGGGATCTGCCGCAGCACCTGTATAAAATAAGAAATTAACATCAATTAACGGTGAGTCATTCGTTTTATCTAATACCGAAAATAGCGGTTCGCTAGGTTGAGATTTTTGCATTTCTATTTTTGCAACAGCGGCGTTTAAGTCAACTTCTTGGTCAAAATCAGCAATTTTATCTAATGCTGATAAGGTTACCGTTGTGCGGTTTTCATCGGTGAAATATTTATTGGCGATGCGCTGAATATCTTCTGCTGAAACATTGTCAAAGCTATTGTACAAGTGGTTAATCGTTTCTGGATCACGGTCAAAGTGCATATAGCTAGCAAGTGTTGCAGCGATTGACTCTGAAGAATCTAAGCCATTCACAAAACTATATTTTAAGTTAGACTTTAAGTTATCTAGCTTTTCGGCTGAAACTAGCTCGGTACGTGCTTTCGCATAGGTATTATTCACCGCATCGCGTACGGTCGCTAAATCTTTTTCATCATTCACTTTGATGAATACGTGACGTAAACCAGCATCTTTTGTTTCAGGGTTGTAGTTAAACATTTGACTCGCCAACTGCTTGTCTACCACTAGTTCTTGATACAATGCTGAGTTATTTGAAAAGTATAATTCAGAAATTAAATCTAAAGCAGCACGATCTTTTTTCTTCGGTTGCCAATCAGATCCTTTATAAGAAACTAATAACCAATGACCCGGTAAGCCATCAAACTTTTCATGAACGTACTTCGCTGCTTCTTGTTTTGGCTCTGGGGAAATATCACTGACAAAATCACCTTTTTTCCAACCACCCCAATGTTTTTCAACCATAGCCATCGTAGCTGCGGGGTCAACATCACCAACAATCACTATAGAAACATATTCTGGCTTATAGAATTGTTGAAAGAACTTTTGGCCATAAGCAACTTGGTTTGGCATTGCTTCTACATCTTCAAAGAAGCCCATGGTGGTATGTTTATAGGTATGAGTATCGAATGCTTCTTTTCGAACAGCCGCTAATAACTTACGCGTTGGGCTAGCATTGTTCTTTAAGTATTCACCTTTTACCGTTAATGCTTCCGTTTTAAATTGTGCATCT
>Ga0209396_1000145_pt1 | contig 93114 bp, 80 predicted proteins | sample GOMGulsemesocosm_6_FD_184638 | JGI IMG/M metagenome (GOLD analysis project Ga0209396, IMG submission 184638) | Methane-oxidizing microbial communities from mesocosms in the Gulf of Mexico - GOM8C Gulf of Mexico (SPAdes) (version 2) | ecosystem: Environmental > Aquatic > Marine > Cold seeps... | reverse complement strand
TCGATAAAAGCTATTGCTTTGTTTTTAACAAGCGATAGCTTAATGAAAAAGGGCCAGAAGAGGAGCATTAACCAGGTAGTTATCATAAAGAGATCAAACTCTAATGATTGATAACGAGGGGGATTAATGCCGAGGTAAGTGAATTTTTGATGATTTTCTTACCGGTTGTTTGGGTTGAATCCTAACAATTGTCACCAACTTGGTGGAGAGCTTCTGGCCTTTGTAAAGCCAAAATATCCTCACTACCGTGATAAATGTTTAGGCTGATACAAACGCCTAAAAGTTCTCCGAACGAACAGAGTTCGAGAGAAATGAATCAAATAAAATTTTCAGAAAATACCCATCATAACGTTAGCTCAATGCTCAACGAAACTATCTTGTGGACGGCTTTAATCACTCCTTTATTGGATTGTGGTGAAATAGACTTTCCCAGTTTAAAAAAACTCGCAATCAAACAATCAAATGCTGGTAACGGCATTGTGCTTTTAGGAAGTACAGGTGAAGGTTTAGCGTTAACTTCACAAGAACAGCTTAGTATTGTTGAATTTGTTTGTCAGTTATCACTCAATGCACCGTTAATGGTGGCCGTGGGCGGTTACCACTTAACCGAACAAATCAATTGGGTTAGTACTTGTAATAAATATCCAATTTCAGCTTATCTATTGGGCAGTCCTATTTATGCCAAGCCCGGTATCGTAGGGCAGACTCAATGGTTTAGCGCTTTACTCGATGCAGCTAAGTTCCCCTGTATGTTATATAACGTACCTTCACGCAGCGGGGTGTCAATTCCTATTGAAACCTTACAATCCGTGCAAAACCATCCATATTGCTGGGCGTTAAAAGAAGCAAGTGGCGATTTAAATCAGGTCTTGGCTTACCGTCAATATTGCCCCGATATCGCTTTGTTTAGTGGCGAAGACGCGATGATGCCGTATTTAGCGCAAGCGGGTGTACAAGGCCTAGTGTCGGTTTGCAGTAATATTTGGCCGCAAGCCACCCATAAATACGTTCAACGTTCGTTGGCCGGTGAAACTCAAGGGCTATTTCCCCTTTGGCAAAATGCCGTCGATGAACTCTTTCAAGTAGCTAGTCCCATTCCCGTTAAAAACTTAATGCATCAAAAAGAAATGATCGCAACACCTTACTTGCGTGCACCTTTGACTCATCTAGAACTTGTCGATAATAACTCACTGTTAGCGTCAGATAAGTCGATTAATCAATGGCTTGAAAATCAAAGATAAATAAACCCTTTAACATTTAAAATTTAATAAGAGAAATAGAAGATGAATTGGCAAGAAACATTAACACAGTTAGAAGCTGGTACCGTTCGAGCAGCAAATCAAGACGAGCAAGGTAACTGGCATGCAAATATCGACGTAAAAGAAGCAATATTATCAGCATTTAAAGCAGGTGAAAACATTGCCTTTGAAGGTATTTATAAAGGCTTTGTTGATAAGCATAATTTACCAGCGCGTGAATTTACCGCTGACGATAAAGTACGTTTAGTACCGGGTGGTTCATCGGTTCGCCGTGGTGCTCATGTTGCCGCTGGCGTTATTATCATGCCACCTGCCTACATCAATGTAGGGGCTTTTGTTGACACAGGCACTATGGTTGATAGCCATGCTTTAATCGGTTCATGTGCACAAATAGGTAAAAATGTGCATGTTTCAGCAGCTGTGCAAATTGGTGGTGTATTAGAGCCTGTTGGAGCAAGCCCAGTTATTATTGAAGACGGCGCTTTCTTAAGTGCTGGCGTAGTAATCGTTGAAGGTATCGTGGTGAAAAAAGGTGCCGTATTAGCACCAGGTGTTTCGTTATCTGCTTCGGTTCCTGTTTATGATTGTGTTAACGAAGCGATGCTTGAAAAAGGTGCTGATATTCCAGAACTTGCTATCGTTGTGCCAGGTACTCGTCCGGTTGCTGGCGAATGGGCTAAAGCGCAAGGCTTAAATATGGCTTGTGCGCTAATTGTTAAATATCGTGACGAAAAAAGTAATGCTTCATTAGAGCTAGAATCACTTTTACGCTAAAAAAGAAAAGTTCGTTAAGTATTAAAAATAAAGCAGGAATATTAATGTCTGAATTAGCCAATGTTATTAGTTGTTTTGATTCGCCTTCGGCGATTGAATTAGCTACTGAGTTAGTAAAACAACAAACCGAGAGTGCGCAACAAGAAGGATATTTTGTTTATCATCTTGATGCGCTTCAAGCACACTTAGCCGAGTTACAACGTCAAGATGTGATCAAACTTTGGTTTGCGGTAAAAGCGAACCCATTGTCTAAAATTATTCAAACCTTAGACTGTGCTGGTTTTAATTTTGATGTAGCCAGCAGTGGTGAGTTAAGCCAAGTATTGCAGCAAGACATTGCTCCGGAGCGTATATTAAACACTGGACCAGCTAAATCAAAAGCACAAATAACCGCGTTTATTAAACAGGGCGTTAATATTTTTGTCGCCGAAAGCTTAAATCAACTGATTTGGTTGAATGAAGCGGCACTAGAAAACAAAGTAATACCGCAAGTTTTACTGCGTGTACAGCTGCAATGGCCTGACGGGGAAAAAAACCCATTAGGGGGCAATAGCCTAACGCCATTTGGTTTATCGGTAGAGCAATGGCAAACCATAAAAGCGGCTGACTTCGCACAACTTGAGCTCTGTGGCTTACACATTTTTCAGTGGGGCAATATGCTCAGCAATGAAAAAATGTTTTCGCTTTGGTCTCAAATGGTGCCGCCGTTAAAGCAGTTAGCTGACGCTATTGGCATGCCACTGAAAATATTAGACTTAGGCGGTGGCTTAGGCATTGATTATTTACAAGATGGTGAGACGCTTTCTTGGCAACAAATATTGGCTGATTTAGCGATAATAAAAAAGCAAGCGGGTGTTGAAGAGTTATGGCTTGAGCTTGGTCGCTTTGCGGTGGCAGAATGCGGTTATTATGTAGTACCCATTGTCGATAGAAAAGTGAACTATGGCGAAGATCAATTAGTATTAGCGGCAGGTATTAATCATTTATTACGTCCAGCTATTACCGATCAGCCTTTCCCAGTAAATTTGCTGAGACATTCAGTACAAGAAAAACAAACTTTTAATATTCATGGCCCGTTATGCACCAGCATGGATACGCTGGGACGGTTATCTTTGCCAAAAGATGTCAGCGTTCATGATCAACTCATCTTTGGCTTTTGTGGTGCGTATGGATTTACTGAAAGTATGCCGTTTTTTCTTTGTCATCATATTGCTGCGGAATACGTTTTTAGCCAAGGAAAATTAATAGAAGTAAGGGCGTCACAGCCCGCGGATTGGTATTTAAGATAAGCTTTCATTAAAAAAGAAAAGTTAAAAATAAGACATTAAAAGTGAAAAGTCATGAATGAAGTAAAAAAAGAAATAATGCAAGTCGGTGAAATGGCTAGTGGCGCCGCATTAACCGTTCCTGTTTACCGTTTAAAGGGCGATTCTTCAGCACCTAGTGTTTATATTCAGGCGAATATGCATGGCGCAGAAGTACAAGGTAATGCGGTTATTTTTCAATTGTTAGAGCTATTGAAACATACGGAAATTAACGGTGATATAACTTTAGTGCCTTATGCTAATCCGGTTGGCTGTAATCATAAAAACGGTGAGTATACCTTAGGTCGATTTGACCCTATAACAGGCGTTAATTGGAACCGTATGTATCATTTCGATGCCGATATTATTAAACCTTTTGTACGTGAGTGCATTGGAAAAAGTAACCAAACTATCGAAGCTAACTTTAAAAAGCTGATGATCGATAGTATTGAAGACAAGCTCGAGCATAATATTTATGGCTTAACGACCGGCCAGCGTATTGCCTATCAATTACAGCGTTTAGCGCATCAAGCCGACTTTGTTTTAGACTTACACACAGGGCCTATTTCGAGTAAACATTTGTATTGCCCTGAATATGCATTAGAGAGTGCCAAATATTTTGATATTCCGCATACGTTACTTATTCCTAATGACTTTGACGGCGCGTTAGACGAAGCAACATTTTGCCCGTGGTGGTCTCTGCAAGAAGCATTTGCAGAACTGGGCATTGAATTTTCAATCAGTGATGAAGCAACCAATAAAGAAAGCTTTACTGTTGAATTAGGTTCGCAAGAGCAAATTGACCTTGATGTTGCTTTAGAAGATGCTAAAAGCATCATGAATTATTTACAACATAAGAAGGTTGTCAGCACCACTGAATATCAGCCGAAAACAATGACTCGCTATGGCTGTTATTTAAAAGATTACAAAGCCTTTTATTCACCAATGGGCGGCATGGTTGATTACCTTGCTGAATTTGGCAAACCGTTAGCGGCAGGTGAACCATTAGCAAGAATTCTTCGTATGGACAATTACGGTGACGGCGATCCGCTACATTATATATCTCTCGATAAAAAAGTAATTCCTATTTTACATTTTGCTTCTGCGAGTGTTAATCAAGGGACTGAATTGTATAAGGTTTTTAGTGAGTATTTTGAATTGTAAGGTTTGACTTTCTTTAATTTCCTAGAAGAACGTATTCTCTTTTGAAAAAATAACAGAAAGAGGAGGTGATAATTGCTCGTAATATTATTGCTGTTACGTATGGGATAAACCTATGCATTACTCTGCTTAGCAGCTCTAGTTAAGTCAAATCCTTAAATTTCTCATGAGTAAGCTCAGAATGAAATATGATACTTCTGGTGTGATCTAATAGATTTTGCTATTTTATTGCGACTAATTTCAAGAGATTCACTTATGCTGCACCGATTATTGTTAACTGTATTAGCCGGATTTTTTCTGCTGCCACTATTGAGCCATGCGGCAAAAGTACACGAGTATTTACCGGTTGATCATTCATATAACCAAGTTATACCAACGCCAGAAAGTAGCCTCGGCTTTGAAATCGGTGAGCGTCATCCACGGCACGATCAACTACTCAACTATATTAATTTATTAGCGAGCAGCTCTGACCGTATTAAACTGACAGCTATTGGGAAAACGCAAGAGTTACGTCAGCAAGTCTTATTGACCATCTCTTCAAAAAATAACTTAGCTAATCTAGATGCTATTCTAGCGAATAAAAAAAGTAGTGACCCAGCTAAAATCTCCACTCAACCTTTAGTTATTTGGCTCGGCTACAGTGTACACGGAGACGAAATAAGTGGCGCAAATGCAGCTATGGTAGTGGCGTATCATTTAGCGGCAAGCGAAAGTACTGAAATACAGAAAATGCTGGAAAACACCATAATTGTTATTGAACCCAGTATTAATCCAGATGGTATGGACAAATTCGTTCAGTGGGTGAATACCCATCGTGGCAGTACTATTAATGCAGATCCGAACCATATTGAACATCACCAAGGCTGGTTAACCGGCCGTACTAACCATTTCGGTTTTGATCTTAATCGCGATTGGTTACTGCTTGCACAAAAAGAAAGTCAGCATAGGTTAGCGTATTATCACCAATATCAACCGCATGTTTTAGGTGATTTTCATGAAATGGGCGCTAATGGTAGTTACTTTTTTCAACCTGGTATTCCGACACGCACACACCCGTTAACCCCAGGTAAAAATACTGAATTAACACAAATGTTAGCCACGTATCATGCTGAAGCGCTTGATAACGATAATCGCCTCTATTATAGCCAAGAAAGCTTCGATGACTTTTATTACGGCAAGGGTTCTACTTATCCTGATATTAATGGTGGCGTTGGTATTTTATTTGAGCAAGCAAGCAGCCGAGGATTGCAACAAGAGAGTGATAACGGATTACTGACCTTTGAATTTGGTATTCAAAACCATGTGTTGACCTCACTTTCAACGATAAAGGGCGCTTGGGAGAATAAAAATAAGCTGATTAGCTATCAACAAAATTTTTATAAAGAGTCAGAAAAACTTGCAGATAAAGAAAAGTTTAGCGGTTACCTGCTAAACGAAAAACATGATAAGTATCGACTAAATACTTTGCTTGATAAATTAAAGCAGCACCAAATTCAGGTATTCCCGCTTGAGGACGACTTTCGTTTGGATGGTATTGTTTATGGAAAAAATGACAGTTTTTATATTCCCTTAGAACAGCGTCAATATCGTGTTATCAAAGCACTTTTTTCACAAAAGACCCAATTTCAAGATAATACATTTTATGATGTTTCCGGCTGGACAATGCCCCTAGCAATGGATATCGATTTTTTTGAAGTCGGGCGAACCTGGGGGCTAAAACTAGCTAAAACACCATGGAAACAAGTGGATAAAGTAGCTATTATCGCCAATTCCACTGAGCAAGCTTACGCATATGCGTTCGAATGGCATCACTTTTTATCACCGAAATTATTAAATGAATTATTAAACAATGGTATTAAAGCAAAAGTTGCGACCAAGTCATTTTCTGCTCAATTATCGACTGATACTGGTATAAAAACTAAGAATTTTGCTCGTGGCTCAGTCATTATTCCCGCTGGTATTCAAACGGTAAAAAACTGGCGCGATATTCTGGTAAAAAGTAGTCATGAAATTGATATTCCCCTTAACCGTTTGAGTACTGGATTAACGATAAAAGGTATTGATATTGGTAGTGGATCTTTTCGTTTATTAAAGCCGATAAAAGTTTTATTAGTGGGCGGCAAAGGTGTTTCTCAATATGAGAGTGCAGAAGTATTATTTTATTTAGATGATACTTTATCTATTCCGGTCACTGTGGTTGAACAACAACGCTTATCAAGAATAGATTTAAGTGGTTACAGCCATATTGTCATGGTTGATGGTAATTACAGCCCATTGAAGAAAAAAGGAGTGACTAAAATCGATGCTTGGCTAAAAAAAGGTGGTGTTATTTTTGGGCAAAAACGTGGTGCTAAGTGGTTGTCTGAAGCTGGACTGCTTGCGATGAAATTTGTCAATAAAGATGAATTAGACCAACTATTTGATACCGAAAATTTACAGTACCAAGACAAAGAAAAGTTAGCGGGACGAAAACGTATTGCTGGCGCTATTTTTGAGTCGACACTCGATATATCTCACCCATTAGCTTATGGTTATACCGACAAGTATTTACCGTTATTTCGTAATAGCACTTTAATCATGCAGCATACTTCTAAGCCTTTTCTTTCGGTGGCTAATTATAGCGCAACGCCTTTATTAAGTGGTTATGCCGATAAAAACATGGTTAATCGATTAGCCCATACTTCCGCAATAGTAGCGCATAATCGTGGCCGCGGACGAGTGATTGCTAGTAGTGATAATTTGGCTTTTAGAGGCTACTGGTTAGGCAGTTCGAAATTGTTGGCAAACAGTTTGTTTTTCGCTAAAGCTTTTAGTACCCCAGTAACCGATTAATTACGTTTGCTGATTAAGTTTGTGTTTCAGGTAAAGATAAACACAAACTTAATACAGTGACTTCTTTAACGCCGTAACGTTTAAGCAAACGGCAAATTTCATTGCAAGTAGACCCTGTCGTAACAACATCATCAAGTAATAGTATCTGCTCTGGTAGTGATGACGTTAGTTCGGGTGAAAGGGCAAACGCATCACGTAAATTTCTTCTTCTTGCAACACCTGTTTGTCCCGCCTGATCTTTCTGTTCATTAATTCGCTGTAATGCTTTGGGCCAATATTGAATATTGGCTTGCTCGGCAAAATTTTTAGCTAGCATGTGAGCTTGATTGAACCCCCGTAGTTGCCATTTTTTCATATGTATCGGCACGGTTAACAATAGCTGTGGAGGAATGAAACATTTACTTTGCGTCCTTTTTTGCTTAAGTGCACTTTGCCACTGCTGAAAAAGTAATGAACTGAGCAAGGGGATTAATTCAAAACGGCCTTGATATTTTAGCTGTCGAATCCATAAATCAATAGGCCAATGATAAGGTGCAACACAGACAAGTTGCGTAAACTTTCTCTGCGATAAAATCGCATTGATTGCCGGCCATAATAATAAATTTCCGCGCACAGCCTGTAACTCAAATAAAGCTAAGTCAGCAAAACAGAAGTCGCATAACAATGTACGTGATTGGCAGCTGCCGCCACATAATTCACAACAACTTAATCGTACTGTTAGCCGTTTAATATTGTTGGACAAACTAGATCGTTTTTGTTGAAAATAGGTAGCTAAATTTCCTGAGCTAAATTCCATTTTAGAACTCCTTTGGGTACACTGGCGGCAATTTAATACGTATATAAAATTACCGAGACAATTCCATTGATTATGAGCATGGCAGAAAAGTTGAAAATATCGAGCCAAGGAACGGGCATACCACTAGTTTTTATTCATGGTTGGGGGCTTAACTCAGCGGTTTGGCAACCCAGTGTTGAAGTGTTAAAAGACAACTTTGAAGTGATTACCGTTGATTTGCCTGGCTTTGGTGTAAATATTGAACACACGTTATCGCCTTATTCTCTGGTTGAAGTTGCTAAGTTAGTGCAGCAAGCAGTAGCAAAACCTGCGGTATATATAGGTTGGTCGTTGGGTGGTTTAGTTGCTAGCGAGATAGCGCTAACATTTCCAAAAAAAGTTAAAGCATTAGTGACGGTAGCAAGCTCTCCTTGCTTCGTTGAAAGAGATAATTGGGCTGGCATTAAACCCGAAGTCTTGGCATTGTTTCATCGGCAATTAGCAGAAGATACAGCAAAAACGATAAATAATTTTTTGAAAATTCAAGCAATGGGTAGCCCGCATTTACGCCACGACATTAAATTGTTGCGAGACCTAGTTATGCAATTTTCAATGCCAACAAAAAATACCTTAGATGAGTCCTTACAGTTACTTGAAACTGTCGATCAGCGTGAAAGTTTGGTGAATATTTCGATGCCATTTTTACGCTTATATGGCAAGCTTGATAGCTTAGTGCCACGCAAAGCCATTAAATTAATTACCGAATTGTCGCCACACAGTGATACTTTCGTTTTTGAGCAAGCATCACATGCTCCTTTTATTTCTCATCCAGAAGAGTTCCATCGAACACTTGGCACTTGGTTATCGGCTTTATTCGATTGAGGACAGTCTAAAAAGCACTTTACTTATTTACGTATTTGTTCAATAATTAAACAGGTAATGTGGTCACTATTCTAAATAATAAATGGTGCAACTTATCGTTTATAGATGATATTCAGGAGGCAGTTATGGAAATACAATCAGCATTTAGTAGCGGCTTACAAGGCTTTCAGAAGGCTCAAGATGACGCGAATCAGGCGGCAGCAAGTATTGCTGCCAATATCAGCGTCAGCCCCGAAGATTTTGCTATCGGGCAAGAAAGTAATGCGGCAGCTAAAACACAAAATAAATCTTCGGGCGAATTAACCGATCTTAATAATTCAATTATTGACCTGAAAATTGCTGAATTTCAGGGCAAAGCATCAGCCAATGTTATTAAAACTGCCGACGACGTTCTTGGCACTTTACTCGACGTTCGAGCTTAATTATGAATATCACGCCGCAAACGCATACATTATCTATCCCAACCGCGGTTAACCCGCAAACAGATACCTTGCGCCGTGAAAATAATTTACGTGAAGTTATTGCTAAACCTGAGGCTGCTAGCCAGTCAGCTGCTGAAAAAGGTGCTGCTTCTGATAAAGAAAGAGGTCGAGATCCTGCTCAAGACAATGAAAGTATTGATTTTGAGAACATTCGCAAACAAGCCGAGTTAGAAGCAAAAACCATCAATGGCGAAAGTGACCGTGAAAAAGACTCTTCTGAACAATCTGCACAACAAAAGCTTATTGATGGGGATGACGATCCTGAAAATGAACTACAAAGCGAAGCATCTGCAGACGAGTCACCTGAACCCAATAGCCTTGAAGATTTTGCACAAAAAAAAGCTCTTACTGAATTAAAGTTACTTGATCAGGAAGTTAGAACGCATGAATTAGCGCATGCCTCCGTTGGCGGTGCAACAACAGGCGCACCTTCATATACTTTTGAGGTTGGTCCTGATGGCAAAAAATATGCGATAGGGGGCGAAGTTTCTGTCGACCTTTCAAAAATAGATGGCAACCCTCGAGCGACGATTGCAAAAATGCAAAAGGTACATGCGGCAGCATTAGCGCCTGCAAAACCGTCAATTCAAGATACTCGCGTTGCTTCTTCTGCTGCCAAGATAATTTTACAAGCCCAATCAGAACTTGCGGCAATTAGTTTAGAAAATCCAGACAAAGCCAAAGAATTAAATGTACTGATAAAACCAAATGATGTTTTGGAAAAAGAAAGAAGTGAAAATTCAGACGATGTTGATTTCGACACACTGGTCAATCGCACGTTAGACTCTCAAGAACAAATTGCACCTAGTCGAGATATTTCTGTTGATGAACGTTCATTACGTATTGAAAATTTCTATTCTGGTATTAATCAGGCTTATGAAAAAGAACCGAATTTTCATTTTCAGTTAACGGCTTAGTTTGTATTCTAAAACACACCTGACACATAAAAAACGCCTCATTATAATTAAATAATGAGGCGTTTTTTGTTTAAATAATTAACTAGAATTAGCCTGAGTTATTTAAATCCCATACCTTTCACGATACTTATTAATGCTCGCCAAGCTCGGTACTAATTCGGGCTGTGTTTCAATTTTCTCTTCAAGGTAAGTTACAACGTCAGCCAAGGTTACAATAGCAATAACCTGTGTACCGAAATCACGTTCAACTTCTTGAATGGCTGACAATTCACCTTGGCCTTTTTCTTGGCGGTCAAGTGCAATTAAAACACCTGATAATTCTGCACCATGAGCCTTAATGATTTCCATCGATTCACGAATCGCGGTACCAGCGGTAATAACGTCGTCAACCAACATTATTTTACCCTGCAATGGAGAACCGACTAAACTGCCGCCTTCACCATGTGTCTTAGCTTCTTTACGGTTAAAACAATATGGCATGTCCATATTGTGATGATCAGCCAATGCAACCGCTGTGGTGGTTGCAATTGGAATGCCTTTATATGCAGGGCCAAAAAGAAGATCAAATTCAATGTTCGAGTCAGCTAACGCTTGTGCGTAAAAACGACCTAAACGGGCTAAATCACCACCTGTGTTAAATAAACCCGCATTGAAAAAATAAGGGCTAGTTCGGCCAGACTTTAAAGTGAATTCGCCAAAGCGTAATACTTGTTTCGCTAGAGCAAATTCAATAAATTCACGTTGATAATCTTTCATTTTAATTTCCACTAAATAATATTATCGCTTAGTTAAGCGCTGATTTTTGTAAATCGAATAATTCGTTAATGCTGTCTTTTGCCAGAGCCAGCATGTTATTCATTTCATCAAAGCTAAATGGCTCTTCTTCAGCAGTGCCTTGAATTTCAATAAGTTTACCCGTATCTGTCATCACTACATTCATATCGGTATCAGCACATGAATCTTCAGGGTAATCAAGATCTGAAACAGCTTCGCCTTTATAAATACCTACAGAAACCGCTGCTATCATATGTTTTAAAGGATTGGTTTTAATAATGTCTTTAGCACGCATGTAATTTAGCGCGTCAACTAACGCAACACAAGCACCGGTAATTGAAGCAGTACGTGTACCTCCATCGGCTTGAATAACATCACAATCAACACTAATGGTATTTTCGCCTAAAGCTTTTAAGTCAACCGCGGCGCGTAATGCACGAGCAATTAAACGAGAAATTTCTAACGTGCGACCACTTTGTTTGCCGCTAGCGGCTTCTCTACGCATACGAGTATGAGTAGAACGTGGCAACATGCCGTATTCTGCAGTAATCCAACCTTTACCTTGTCCCTTTAAAAAACGTGGCACACCGATTTCTACTGAGGCAGTACAAATAACTTTAGTATCGCCAAATTCAATTAACACTGAACCTTCAGCATGAGTAGTGAATTGACGAGTGATGGTTACAGGACGTATCTGCCCTGGAGTTCTACCGCTTGGACGCATGTTAAATTTCCTAAGATGATATAATTGTTGCGCATTATAATCGTTCAGCAATGAATTTGACATAATGACGTATAAACTATTTTGAAATATAGTTTTTAAGTTTTTGTATCAAACTCTATTTTTAGAGGTTTAAGACTAGAAGTATACTTCAGTCTTGCTTTTAAGCATTTAAAAAAAATAAACTGGAGTGATAAAAAATGGAAAATATTTTAAATAAATCAAAAATAACCCGATGAACCTATCTCATATTTGTTCTTTCAAGTAACTTTTTAGATATTTTAAATAACAGAGGTTTGAACGATGTATTACCCAGCATTACAAGATAAAAAAAGTCCCGATACAATTCGAGACTTTTTTTAGTGTGAAAAAAATTAGGCTGTTTTATTTTTTGTAAATATAATCCCTACAAATCCAAGAAAAAATAATAAAATGCTAATCGGTTCTGGTACTTGTTTAATATCACCAAAGTCAATTTTCACATTATCAAGTGCAATCGCTTGAGATTGACCGAAGGCATTATAATTATTTGAGCTCAATGAAGCTCCAATTAAAAGCGTGTCAAATAACCCTACATCTGACCAGCCCAAAGTAACGCGTTCATTCACAAGACTTGAAGTATATATGTCATATAAAACACCTGTTCCTGTTGTAATACCATCCCTTTTTATTTCCCAAACAACATTATGCATAGCAGATGAATAACCTGAACCAATTTGTAATTCAAGACCAAAAAAATCAATACCATCAGTTGTTGATATTGTCACAAAGCTATCATTTCCTCCACTCCCATAATACATACTTTCAAGACAGCACTGAGTATCGTCCACTGACACTAAAATATTATCCTCGGTGTACCCAAGTAGTGAGCCTGAAATATTATCAAAAGTAGCAATACGATCTATATCCGTTACAGCGGTACCTTCCCCGGTTGTAGTTATAATTGTCGCCTGTACATTACTTACAAATATCAAAGTTAAAAACGTTATTATTATTTTTTTCAAACTGATTTCTCATTTTATATAAAAGATGTAACTCGGCACAAAGCAAGAACCGAACCGTTATTTCAATATGTTGTTATTGTGAGTAATTATATGTTTTTGTTTACCCGGCATCACGAAAGTGTAAATAATGCTGTCAAGTTGAAATAAGTGCCTAACATCCTGTTTAGCATCCGTTTTAGCAGATTGTCATGTATATAGTGTATAAATCTCTATTTACTTGTGAACTAAATTATTTTTATCTTATGTACTTTATCAGCATGTTAAGTAAGTTAAGTCTGTTTAGATAAAAATTAATGAGTAGCCAGGTAAACGCCTTATTAAATTAATATTTTTAGGTCGTTTAACTAAGTACTCCTTCAATTAAGCTGGGGTAAGCTAAATATACAATTACAGCAAAATTAAAATGCACGAATTGAAATATAGTTAATATAATAAAGGTCTAGTTGAATGTATCTTGCAAATATCAAATTTATTATGAGCCTATTTATGAAACGTTTTACTATTATTGTATTTTTAATTACTTCTTTTTTTCTATCAATGTCTACCTATGCTATTGATACCAATGACTTGCCTAAATACAGTAAAGTCTATGATGAACAGAGCGACCCTTTTAAAGATGCTGGTGCGGCCATTAAACTGGCAAAAGAAACAAATCGTAATGTACTTATTGAAATTGGTGGCAACTGGTGTGGTTGGTGTAAAAAAATGGATGAATTTTTAGTGAAAAATCCGGACGTTTATAAAAAACTACATGATGAGTTTGTATTATTAAAAATAAGCGTCAGTGATACTAATGAAAATGAAGCGTTTATGAAATCTCTACCACCGGTTTTAGGTTACCCACACATGTATGTTTCAACGAATACCGGAAAAATGATTTTATCAAAAGACACGGCAGAACTACTCGAAGATGAGCAATACTCTAAGGAGCAGTGGTTAGCGTTTCTTAATAAATGGCAAGCTAGTGCAACAAAAGGATAAAGATATGGCAGATGATGCACTAAGGAAAATCACCGGCTTTTTTGATAATAACTATAAAACACCACAATGGCTGGAAAATAAGTTTTCACGTCGAAAACTATTAAAGTCTGCGGCAGGTATGAGCGCCATAGCTGCCATGCCAGTAATGGCTTTAGGTCAAAATGAACAAAAGCAGATCGCGGCTATTGTGAAAACTGAGCCATGGTTAACGATTGATACTGTACTTAATCATTTGTTACCTGAATCGTCAAATGGTCCAAGCGCAAAAGAATTGCGAGTACTTGCTTACTTATATAATGTTGTGCACCAACAACCTACTGAACAAAATGAAATAGACTTTATTTTCAAGGGTGTTGGTTGGCTGAATGGTTTTACCAAAAAACAACTCGATAAAAGCTTTGTAGCATTAACTAAGGCAGAAAAAGAAACAATGCTTAGAGGGGTTAGTCGGTCGCCCGCTGGAGAAAACTGGCTGAATAACTTGCTCGGTTATATTTTTGAAGCAATGTTGTCTCCCCCTGCTTATGGTGGAAATCCAGAAGGCATAGGCTGGCAATGGTTAGAGCATCAGGCAGGCTTTCCACTGCCTAAATCAGGACAGCGTTATTATGAATTACCTAAACGCTCGACGGTAGGAAATGTAAATGCCAGTGCGGTTATTCAGTCAAAAGACTTGTTAGCACAAGCTCCATCGTTGTTAAAAAAAGGAAGTCGTAAGTCATGAGTTTTGATATTTGCATTGTAGGTAGTGGTGCTGGAGCTTCTCCCGTGGCCTATACCCTGGCGAAAGCTGGCGCGAAAGTGTTAATTTTAGAAAAAGGACCATGGTTAACAGAAAAGGAGTTTTTCAAAGATGAATTAGCGATCAGTTTACGTGACTCGTACAATCCTAAGCTCATTGATGAACAACACGTCATTGAAGAAGAGTATCAAACAGATAGCGGTGAAACCTATTGGGAAGGCGAAGCGACTAGCGATTCTGGATGGAGTTTCTGGAATGGTAATGTTGTTGGTGGCTCTTCTAATTTTATGAGCGGCTACTTTCACCGTTTAAAACCCGTCGATTTTAAATTGAAATCAACCTTCGGAGTTATTGAAGGAGCCAATATTGTCGATTGGCCAATTAGCTACGATGAACTTGAACCTTTTTATGCACAAGTCGAACGCGAAGTCGGAGTCTCTGGTACAACGGTTGAGCATCCGCACCAAGAGCCTCGTTCAACAGAATTTCCGTATCCGCCATTAGTTGATCACCAAGTGGCTGCTTGGTTAGATAAAGCCGCTGATAATATGGGCTATCATTCAATGCCCGTTCCTCGGGCCATATTGTCGACTCCTGCCATGGGGCGAAGTAGCTGTGAGTATTCAGGCTATTGCAGCAGTTATGGTTGTTCGTCTGGCGCAAAAGGCAGTGGCAGAGCTGCATTACTGAACCACGCGGTTGCTACGGGTAACTTAACCATTAAAGCTAATGCTAAGGTTTACCACATAGCCAGTGATGAGAAAGGCGAAATATCAGGTATACATTATTACGACTCCCAAGGGCGAGAAAAAATAGCCAGAGCTAAAATGTATGTGGTTGCCTGTCAGGCAGTCGAAACATCGCGTTTGTTATTGGCTTCTAAGGGAGAAAAATTTCCGAACGGTTTAGCAAATAATAGCGGACAAGTAGGTAAAAACTTAGTGTTTAGTGGCGGTGGAACAGGACAGGGAGACTTTATCTATTCTGACTTAACGAGCGACAAACAAGCGCAATTAAAACAAGTAGGCCCTTTCATTAATAGAGCCTTGCAAGACTGGTATCAAATTGACGATAAAAGCTTCTCAGGAGCTAACCAGCAAGGTAAAGCGAAAGGCGGCACCATCGACTTCTTATTTTATCAAAACCCTATCTCGCGAGCACAGGGGCAACAATTTGATGAAGAAAATGAATTGGTTTGGGGCGAGCAATTACAAAAAAACTTAAAAGAAGAATTTACTACGTATAAAACGCTACGTTTTGAAGTATTTAACGATTGGTTACCTACCGATGATTGTTTTGTCAGTTTAGATACGGAAGTTACCGACAAATGGGGGCAAGCAGTTGCGAAGGTAAGAATAGGTGCTCACCAACATGACATGGTGGTTGGGGAGTATTTAGCCGAAAAAGGAGAAAAGCTTTTAGCAAGTATGGGCGCTAAAAATATTAGTAGTTCGATAAGTAGTTACCCAGCGACTAATTTAATGGCGGGCGGCTGTCGATTTGGTGACGATCCTAAAACATCGGTACTCAATAAATACTGCCAAGCACATGAAGTAAATAACCTTTACGTGACCGATGGTTCGTTTATGCCAACTGGAGGTAGCGTACCCTATACCTTTACTATTTATGCGAATGCCTTTCGAGTGGCAGAGCATATAAAGCAGCGCTGGAAAACTGAAAGCAAAATATAGATAGAATCTATTTCTTCGTTCTAAAGAAAGAATGTCGTTTAGTTTTATTTGTCTATATATAAGCTAAACGATATTATTTTTAATAAGGTTATTTTCTTTTTTATAAAGAAGATAACCAAGCAGCAAAGCAATACAAAGTAGGCATAAGCTGAGTATTATTTGCTGTTGCTCACCGACTTTTATCCCTGCCCCTAATAACGAAAATATTAACATCTGCGGAATAAAGCCCACACAGGTTCCTGTCACATAAGGAGCTACTTTTACGTTAGCAATACCGGCGAGTACATTGGTTAAAAAGTTAGAGCCTGCTGGTAGTAAACGTATGATCAAGGCTTTACTGAAAGTGTGTTTGTCGAAAAAATTTGTCACTTGATTGAGCTTTGTAGAGTAAGTCGATAATACCCGCGGTCTAAAGAAAGTTTTAGCGATATATAAGGTCATAAGGCAACCTAGTGTCGCTGCACTTGTCGCTAATAATGTACCGTAAATCGTGCCAAAAATATAACCACCAGAGAAAGCGGCAACCTGCCGAGGTAAACCTATACTGGTTAGTAAAGTTAGCATGGCTAATGCCATAAAAAACCCAAAATAATTTTGAGGAATAAAGCGTTCAAGCCAAAGCTGTAAATTTTCATTTTGAAGTGCATCTAACGAAAAAAACAGGCTAAAACCTACAGCGATACCAATAAGTAATGAGAGGAGTAAAAATAATTTAGTTTGGTTTTTTAGCATTTTATTTGTTACGAGTAATATCCACTAAAATTTTCGCTTTCGCTAAACTAAACTCTTCATCACTTAAAAAGCCTTTCTGTTTTAAATTAGCCAGTTTATCTAAAGAGTTGATCAGCTCTGAATCATGAACAGCAATATTGTGTAATTCATTATTAATCTCTGCTTTAGCTGCTCTTTCTCGTTTTAATTTCGCTTCTAGTTTTTGTTCTTGGCTGGTAATGTGATTATTGTGCTGAGCTTGTGAAACGACTTTCGCTGATGGCGAAGTGGATAATACTTTTATCTTACGTTTCTCAGTCGCTTGTGGGTTTAATTGCTTTGCAATAAACCAGCTCCAATCAAGTATATTTTCTAAAATGTCAAAAAACTTAGCTTTGGTAAATCGTTGGTTTCCTTTACGTAAATACATACAAACGATATGAACTTTACCACTTGCATCGGTTAAAGAGAGGTGCACTTGACGAATTTGGTCATCAATTAATTTATTGCGATGTTCACTAACAAAGCTGGCGCGAAGTCGACTTTCTTGCTGTAAATTGTAGCCGTTATCATTATTTCCATTGATAGTATTAAGGCTGACATTATTGAGTAAAATTTCACTTTCAACAATGTCAGCAACAGCAAGGCGACTGTCTACTTTAGATTGGTGGCGCTTATAAAAAGAAAGCATAATTTTGCTATCATCCATATCAAAACGAGCAAACTGTTTGTTCAATTGCGCTTTAGTCACTTTATTTATGGGACGTAGTCGATAAAGAATTATGGCCATTACCATGGCAAATAAGATTAATAATAAAGTACGATAAGCATCTGAACTATCATCTTTAGCTCTTTCTTCTAAATCTTCGTCGTCAATATTATCTTCAGCTACCTGCGGCAATATTTCAACGGCGGTGAATGTTAATAATTGCTTGTTTGTTAAATCAAATAATAAGGGTTCACCTTGTTGATCAGCAAGCAGTTTAACCTTATTCTCTATAGATATTTCATTATGTTCAAATAGCCAGACAGCTTGGTTTTGTTGTTCATTTTCCCCCTCTAACCTATGCTCTGTGGGGGGGCTTAAGCGTGTTAACTGCCAACCGTTACTACTTTGGGATAAATATAGGGTATTTCCCCATAGGTCTTTTAAGTTTCTTCCATTATAAGGGAGCACTTTACTCGTACTGGTTTTACTAAGTGTAAGGAAAGAAACATGCTTTTCTTGATGATTAATTCGCCAGTCGGCACCTTTTGATGCCTTGGCTAATAAATGCTTATTATCATAAATATGTTGGACAAACAGTTTAGCGAAACTTTGTTTAGACCAATGGAATGAAATTATTTTCTGACTACCCAAAATAAAAATTTCATTATTAACATCGTGTGTTTTTAAAAAGGGATTGTTATTGGGCACAAGATAACTTCTTAAGCCAAATTTAGCCGGGTTTATTCGTAAAATAACACCAGAATATAAAGGCGCATGTGGCAGGGTTGTTTGATTTTTTGCATTATCCGATAATGCGATATGTAGTAAACCATAATCATCATGCCAGTTTTTACTATAAGGATTAAAGGCTATCTTTTGAATTATATGAGTGGCGGAAGGTACGGCAATACGTATCACTTCTCTGTGTTTTGGTGATTCAGTTTTATTGATCGTTAATTGCCATTGGGTGATTACCGCATCAAAGGGTAATGGCATAGGATCGATAAGTTCGGTAACACGCGCAATATTATTGTTAATTTTAGCCGTTTCGATATGCGCAGTATAAAGTGTTTGGTAACCCGGCTGGTCTGGAAGAGAAAAATTTGGATGCAAGGTAAAAGCAGTTAATTTTTCGAGTATTTGTGGATCTTCTTTGCTTAACTGGAGATTGGTTAAAGTCGATAGACTTGTGCCGTCTAGCAGAAATAAATCACTATTCTCATTTGCTATAAAATATTGAGCGCTTTGAGTTGTTGCTGAAGGTACTGGGATGAAAGCAACAATGTTTGTCGAATCAAGCGTAGGTAATTCCGCCAAAACATCGAGACGATACTGCTCAGCTGCAGCAGATAGTGAAAATAAAAAGCAATAAAACATCGCTAAGCGTGAAAGCGATTTTCTCAAACCCTTTTTATTTTGTTTAAATATTTCCATATGCTGGTATCAGTCCTACTTCAATAAAATTGTCGAATTAATGTTTTAATAAAATAACTTGGTGCGCATCTATAAATTGTGATTTCTTACTGTTGTTAAGATAGCTTAACTTGCCATCAACGATTAATTGGTCGCCTACTTTCGCTTTGTCTTTTACATAATGTGCTTGTTTCCCCCAAATATGTACAGAACGTTCAATCGAAATATTTTGGGTTAGTTGAGTGACCGGAGAATAAACCAAATGATTTATCGTTAAGTTTAGCGCAACTAGTTCTTTATTGTGCTCAGTGAGTACTAAATTAATCTCACTGCTTATTTCACCACTAATATGAACTTGGTTTACTGATTGAGCATAACCCTTCTGGAATGTTTGTGCATAAGTCGCGTGTAATATTTCACGGTTGGCTTTTTTACTATTGAGTAAGTAACCTTGCACTAAAATAACATCACCTTTTTGAGAATGAATAAGAGAGCGTTCTACAATGTCGCCAATTACTTTAACTGTATGATAACTAGTCCATTCTTTAAATTTCTGATTTGCTTTATCGAACCATCGACTATGAGTAGCTAAGACCAACTCAGCCACTGCAACAACAGGATTTGCTTGATAGCGAATATCTGGTTTAGCGACTAAATTTCCCAATAAAGTGACTGAACATAAATGATTTTGGCTTAGATGATTTGTCATGGCAATTAAATATAAAAAACTATAGTGCTAATTTACTGAAAATTATCAGATTAAGCAAATAGATGAAACCTCTATGTAACAATCTTCTGTACATTTGTAATAACATTGTTAGTATGCCGAGAAAACCAAGGGGTGCAATGAAAAGCTGAGTTTTAAAGCTATTTTATTGCTGAGAATTTTACCCTTAGAACCTGAACCGGATAGTACCGGCGTAGGAATGGTTACGCGAATCGCAAGACACGCACGATAACTTCCCAATGCCGGATCCCATTATTCTTAATCGAACTTATGAGATCATAATGAACATTTCTAAATCTGCAATTTCAATTGCTGTAACAACGACTTTTCTATCTTTTGCTAGTGTAACGCAGGCAAATGAAACTAATGATATTGAACGCATTGCGGTCACATCGAGCTTTAATAAACAATCTTTAGCGCAAGTACCTGCCAGTATTGCGGTAATTGGTGAACAAAAAATAGCTGACCAAGCCATTCAGCATTTTGAAGAGGTTATTAACGGTGTAGCAAACTTAAATTTTTCAGGTGGTACATCTCGCCCTAAGTATTTACAAATTAGAGGTGTAGGTGAGCGTTCAGAATATCGCGGCGCGCCAAATTCCTCGGTAGGTTTTATTGTTGACGATATCGACTTGTCAGGCTTAGGAATGGCAGCTTCCATGTATGATGTTCAACAAGTCGAAGTTTTAAGAGGTCCGCAAGGAACACGCTTTGGTGCTAATGCGCTAGCGGGTTTAATTTATATAAAATCAAAAGAAGCAACATCATTACCTGAACATGGTTTTAAAGTAACTACGGGTGATGACGACTTAATTAACGTGGCAGGTTATAGTTCTGGCGCTTTAACTGAAGAATTAAATTACCGAATATCATTAGAACAGCATCAACAGAATGGCTATCGAGATAATCTATTTTTAAATAGAGATGATACCAATGCAATTGATGAATTGTCTGGAAAATTCAAATTACAATACATACCAACCGATAATGTAAATCTTGATTTTACTTATATATTTGCCGATAACGATAATGGCTTTGATGCATGGACATTAGATAACAACGGCTTTAATACGTTAACCGATAACCCAGGTGTCGATAATCAAAAATCCCATGGTATGTCATTAAAATTTAGTTACGACGGTTTATCGTTTGCGAAATTTGAAGCTATAAAAAGTTATACAACAACTGAACATCAGCACGCTTACGATGGTGACTGGGCAAACGCAGACTATTGGGCAAGTAAAAGTTGTGATGATGCACCCTGTGAATATAGTTATTTGTGGGACAAACGTGCCGATAGAGACATTTGGTCGCAAGAATTTCGATTATCATCAAAAGACTCCTCAAGAATTTTCGACAATACAACGGCTTGGTTAATTGGAACTTACATTAGTCGCTTGAATGAAACTAATGATCTTGATTCATCTTATAATGGTTGGGCTGATGAGGTATTAGACTCAGAATACTCTGCTAATAACTATGCCATTTTTACCCAGTTAGACAGTATTCTCCCTCTTGGTCATGAGTTATCTGTAGGCTTGCGCGTAGAAAATCGCGCAACAGATTACACTGACAGTGCTGGCGATGAGTTTGACCCTTCAGAAACAATGTGGGGGGGACATATCGCCTTGAGTAAAGCCATTAACAGCGAACATTCTGCCTATATACGTGTGGCGCGTGGTTATAAAGCGGGTGGTTTTAATATGGGATTATCTGAGCAATTAGCACAGTTTAAAGAATTTGATACTGAAGTATTGGTAAATTACGAACTTGGCCTTAAATCTAGTTTGTTGGATAATGCGTTAATGGGTCGTTTAGCGGTATTTTATATGGATAGACAAGACCAACAAGTGAATGCCTCTCAACAAAATCCTGATAAACCACAGCAATTTACTATTTATACGGCAAATGCGACTAGCTCAAGCAGCTACGGCATGGAGCTTGAGTTAACATACCAAGTTAATAATAACTTATCGTTTGACTCAACATTAGGTTACCTAAAAGCAAGCTATGATAATTATGCTTATCTTGATAAATACGGTACAAGTATTGATATTTCAGGACGCGAGTTAGCGCATGCACCAAGTTATACCTTTAGCATAGGCTCTACTTATCGAAGCGACAATGGGGTTATGTTTAATATTAATTGGTCAGGAAAAGATGAATTTTTCTTTTCTGACAGCCATAATGAAAAGTCCTCAAGTTCTAATTTACTGAATGCGAAAATTGGTTATGAACTCGATGAATGGTCTATTTCTCTTTGGGCTCGCAACCTTACCGATGAAAAAATTGCTACTCGCGGTTTCTATTTTGGCAATGAGCCTGATTTAGGATGGGCAGCTAAAAAATATGAACGTTATGGTGCACCAAGACAAGTTGGTGTAACGTTTGACTATAATTTTTAAGCTATATTTATCCATGACTCTGAACATGCCTACATGGATGTAGCTACTTAGGTTTAGTCAGGAACAATAAACCTGTGTTTTAGGATCATCGAGCATATTTACAATGACGAATTCAACACGGTATAAAGTATAAATCGCAGGAAATAACATGAAAGTATCGATAGAAATTAGCCTTTACCCATTAGCTGAAGAAAAGTTTAAGACAGAAATTTGGGCGTTCATCAAACGTTTGCGTAATGTTGATGGTTTAAATGTTGTTACTAATGGCATGAGCACACAAGTATTCGGTGATTACGACTTAGCAACAAGGCATGTAATGGCAGAAATTAAGCATGTACATCAAACCTTAAATGCCGCTGTTTTTGTCTGTAAGTTTATTGGTGGTGATCGCTCGCAAGCAGAAGCGGAAAGCTAATGGTAGATCTTTTTCAAACGACAGTAAACTACTTTACCCAATTACCTCTCTGGGAATTATTAGCGGTAATCTCTGCATTGGTTTATGTTGTGCTAGCGGCGAAAGAAAATATTTGGTGTTGGCCCGCGGCGTTAGTCAGTACTATTATTTATACCGTCATTTTTTATGATGTTTATTTATGGATGGACGCGTTATTGCAAGTTTATTATTTAGCCATGGCTGTTTTTGGTTGGTATTGTTGGCGCAAAGTTTTATCACCTAAAAATGGTGAAAATAACGATAGTGCAACCAAGGCAGTTCAAGCTATTCAAACTTGGCCGTTACTATTTCATGCTAAGATTATTGTCTTACTGACTGCGTGTTCTTTAGCCATTGGTTGGTTGATGGATAATTATACGCCGACAGACTTCCCCTATTTAGATTCTGCCACTACAGTGTTTGCTGTATTTACTACGTATATGGTCGCTAAAAAAGTATTAGAAAATTGGTTGTACTGGATAGTTATTGATTTTGTCTCAATCTATTTATATTTAGAAAAAGGCTTGCAACCTACCGCAGTTTTATTCGGTTTATACGTGGTAATGGCTATTGTTGGTTATGTCATGTGGTATAGAAAACATCAAGTTACTATCAGCAACTTATCATCGTCACTTTCAGAACAATCAAGTCAATAAATGTCGACCTTAACATCAGAAATCAACAAGGTAACGTTTGCAGAAATTAGCACTTTACCTTGTTTTATTGATGGTCATTGCGAAATAAGTGCGTTAATCAAAGGTGAAAGCCACTTATGTTTTAAGGTGATTTATAGTAATAATGGCATGAAAAAGCACTACTTTGTTAAGTCTTTAGCCGAGCATCAGCTAACATCACTTGCTGAAGTTAACAGCCATTTATCAGCGGCAGAACACGGCTTCGCACCAACTGTATTTTTTTACTCAAAGTTATGGTTAGTTTCAGAGTTTATAGAGGGTTATTCATTACAGCAGTTTTGCGCCAAAAATCCTAAATTCTCATTTTCAAGTAAAGTTAGTATTGCGATGCATTTAATGGCAAAGAATCATCAACTGAAAGCGAGTGCCGAACATTTAGTGATTAATGTTGTTGAACTGCTTACAAGCCAAATTAATCTGCAAATTTATACGCAGCCGCAAAAAGTTGAATTAAATAAAATCATTAAAAAGATAACACGTTTTCCGTGTTCACCTATCGATTTGGTGCTATGTCATGGTGATCTTAATGATGAAAACATTCGACTAAGTGCTGAATTTGAACCCAGAGAACTCACCGAGAAAACCTGGTTGGTTGATTTTGAGTGCAGTAGCTTAGCTGAAGCGGAATATGATGTTGCTATGTTTCTTGCTATTAATCAGTTGTCCGTGAGTAATATAGACGAAGTTGTTTATAGCTATAAACAACATTCACTACTTCCCCTTAATCGTGAAAAAATACGAAACTATTTAGCTTGTTGTTATTTAATTAATGGTTTGTGGTATTTAGGGGCAGGAAATGAGAGTAAACAAGCCAAATATTTTAAGGAAAAGGCTCGCCAACAATTTGTACTATTTGACCAACTAGCTTTGGCAGAAGAAAAGCTAGTTGCTCTACTTAATCAGCTTTTAGCTTACTAACGTAACGAAGACATTTTGTTGATGAAGAATAGAAATATTCCTTTCAACCAGTTCAACATCTTCAGGGAAGGTTAAGCCAAACCAAGAGTCGTTTGATGTTAACAACTTAACTTCTTTTTGCTCTTGAGCAATTTGGTGCATAACAACGTTTGGCAAATAACATTCAAAGTTATTAACTTTGTTAATATCACTATTTTCAGCGTAGTTGTTAATAGTGCCAATAATATAAGCTTCTAATGCTGGAAAGATATCAAGCGTAAAACTCCAGCAGTTCATCGACGTTAGGCTGAGTGGATCTAGCTCAATTCGTTCAATATCATGATCCAATCGACCAGTGATTATTTGCCTGTTGTCAGCAATAACACGTTTAATATCATGGCATTCATCAATACTAAGCAGTAAGTTACTTCTGTCAAATTGACAAAATCCGCGATTTACACCGCCAAATTCTGATAGCGTTTTTTCTAATTGAAATGCTACCATTAAATGATGTTCAGGGAAGTCCCTGTTGTTTTTTAACAGTAATTTGAAAGCACTTTTTCCATAATAGTCATCGGCATTTATGACAGAAAAGTTACCATCAATATTATTTCGGCAACACCAAATAGCGTGTGCGGTGCCGAGTGGCTTTGTTCTGCCTTCAGGGAGTGAAATGTTCCATGGTAAGTCATTTAAGTTTTGTTCAACAAAAAACACCGCTATTTTATCAATAAGTTTAGGTAAAACTTGTTCAGTAAATAATGCGTGTAACTCAGGACGAATAATAAAAATAACTTTCGTAAAGCCAGCATCCATAGCATGACAAATATTACATTCCATCAAGGTTAAGTTGGCAGAACTAAATTCAGCCAACTGTTTATTACCACCAAAGCGCGAGCCTAGGCCCGCCGCTAAAATAACCAATACACCCATTAACTCTTTACAGCCAAAGGTTTTGCTGTTTTCCATACACCACGCGTAAAATCAGGTACGTCTTTACTGTTACTTCTGTCAGTAACTGAATCTGCACTCAATGGTACAATTGCAGACCAAGCGGCTGCATCGTAAACATCTTGGTCAAGTGCTTCACCATTACGTAAGCAATAAACCATTCGCCACATCATTAAGAAGTCCATACCGCCGTGGCCACCATTCCTTTCGGCCTCTTCGCCCATACGTGTCCATAAAGGATGATCAAACTCTGCTTGCCACTTTGCCATATCTTTGTCCCACTGATGAAAACTAGCATGGCTTGGTTTACGGCCTTTACTACCGGTTTTTTCCCAAAGGGCTAAATCGGCTTGGTACTTTTCATCATATTTTTTCTTAATCGCTTCAGGGACATTTTCAATGGCAATGCGATCCAGGAAACCAGCGAAAGCACCATTCGTTCCTTGAATATAATTATGACGAGAATACGGACGCGGCGTTGTCGTATCATGTTGCACCATAATTGAACGACCGTTTTTAGTTTTGATCAAGGTTGTATTCATATCGCCCGCAATAAAGTTCAAGCTATTACGTTCATGATCAGCCGGAAACTCACGTTCAGCATAAGCTTTACGACCTAAGGCTGGAGAGCTAGTTGACGTTAAATAGTCAAAGCGATCACCACGGTTAATATTCATATATTGAGAAACAGGACCTAAACCATGGGTAGGGTATAAATTCCCATCCATTTTGGTGTGCCAATAGGTACGCCATGAACCTGTGCTACTATCAATTTCTTTCATTTGCCAGCGTAGTTCATGAATATAAGCCGCTTCGCCATGTAATAAGTCACCAAACAAACCTTGGCGTGCCATGTTTAGTACCATTAGCTCATTACGTCCGTAGCAAACATTTTCCATCATCATGCAATTTTTCTGTGTGCGTTCAGCGGTATTTACTAGCTGCCAACATTCTTCAATAGTCGTAGCTGCGGGAACTTCAACAAAAGCATGCTTACCACTTTCCATAGTTTCTACACACATCGGCGTGTGTAATAACCAAGGAGTAGAAATAATAATAATATCAATATCTTGTCGAGCTAACATTTCACGGTAAGCGTTCTGGGAACCGCTATAACTGGCTGGCGCTTTAAAACCAGCTTTTTCAACAAATTCAATTGAGCGAGCTAAAGCTTTAGTGTCAGTATCACAAATAGCTATAATTTCTACGCCTTCAATATGGCAATAGTGTTTTACATGTCCAGAGCCTCGTTGCCCAACACCAATAAAACCTACACGTACCACTTCCATTTTGGGAACAACTAAGCCCATTACAGATTTACCTTGGCTTTTCAAAGGAGCCGTTGATGAGGTTTTAGCTGTAGAACTACAGCCACTCGCTACGCCTGCGGCTCCAACAGCAACAACAGATTTTAAAAAATTACGACGGTTATTTTCACTCATAATGGCTTCCATTTTCCTGTGAATTATTTTTATGAACTTAATTTACGCGTAAATCGATGGAATGGCTAATATCTTGAGGTAACTGGTAGATATGTTGCGTTTGATGGCGGAGATAAAATGAATGTTGAACATGAAAAAAGTGGTCCACCCGACAGGATTTGAACCTGTGACCTCACGCTTCGGAGGCGTGAACTCTATCCAGCTGAGCTACGGGTGGTTTGCTGATTTAAGCGCGGCAAATACTATAATTAAACGTGAAAATTGTCTAGCTTTGTCGTCTTTATTTTTTATGTAAGCAATAATATTGTTAATCTTAATCTAGCTGAGCAGAAATAGTGGAAAAAGATGTACTTTTTTCTGCAAGAACCCTAAAGTATTAACTATAATAATATCAGTTAATTTAACGCGTTATAGAATTGCATATGAAACCACGGAATATATTTATTAGGTTGTTGATGTTAGGAATGGCTATTTCTGCATCTTTTTCGGTATTATCGCAGAGTTATGAACTTGAACAGGTCATTGTTGAGCCTTATGCAGATACAATTAAACGTACAGGTAAGCTTGATTTCAAAAGAACCTTAAACGTATCTTTTAAAAGCAGTGGCTATCTCGCTAAACTTTTAGTGGACGAAGGGGAGTATTTTGAGAATAAACAACTTATCGCTTCTTTAGATACCACTGAATTACTTCAAAATAAAAACTCAACCTATGCGCAGCTTTTGCAAGCCAAGCGTGAAGTGAATCGACAGAAAACATTAATTGAAAGTGGCTTGAGTTCTGAACAAGAACTTGATATTGCCTCAACACAAGTAGAAACGACACGCTCAGCTTACCAAGTCGCCTTTTATAATCTTGAAAAAGCTAAAATTTTTGCGCCATTCTCGGGCGTTGTGTTAAATCGCTATACTGAATTAGGTGAGCTACAATCTCCTGGACGTGAAGTACTTAAAATAGCTGCCCTAGAAAAAAACTGGGTGGTTAAGGTCGCGCTTACCGGCAGTGAAGTCAGTCAAGTACGTTTAGGTCAAAAAGTGAATGTTCGTTTACAAAGCTTAGGCGCAGTTATTGGTGAGGTGAGTAAAATACCTGTGATTGCAAACACCGACGGTAATATGTTTATCATTGAGGTGCTTTTACCAAACCTGTCTTTAAAAAGTGGTGTTGTTGCAGGGCAAATTGCAGAGGTCGTTATTGACTTTACCAGCGACAATTTTGTTTATCGTTTACCTATTTCAGCATTAGTAAGTGTCGATGATAGCGGTAAGGCTGTTGTGATTACACAAACTGAGCAAGAATTAAGTTATCAGTACTATGATATTTACCGTTTAGATAACCAATACCTTTATTTATTTGCTTCAGTCGATGACCAACCGCTGCAAATTGTTACCAACGGGTGGCAGCACCTTTCTCTAGGTAAGCAATAGTTTATGCAGTTACCTAAACTCGCGATAAAGAATGCTCAGTTTACCCTCACCATAGTGGTACTTTTGGTACTTGTCGGTATTGTTTCTTATTTCCAAATGCCTCGCTCTGAAGATCCGCAATTTGATATGCCGATTACGTTAATCGAGGTCATTTACCCTGGTGCCTCTCCTACCGATATTGAAAGCTTGGTGGTTAATCCATTAGAAGAAGAATTTTCGGATATAGAAAATATTCAAAAGATTGAATCACAAATCAAAAATGGGGGGGTGCGAATTGTAATTACTTTCTTGTATGGTACCGATCCTGAAGCCTCTTATAACAAAGTAAAACAAGCGGTTTCAACGGTAAAGCCCACCTTACCTGAAGGCGTTCGTGATTTATTAGTCTTAAAAGCAACACCAACGAGTGTCGCTATTATGCAGCTGGCTTTATGGAGTGAACCGATTGATTACAAAACCATGGAGTTTCATGCCAAACAATTAGAAAAACGTTTGGAAGCAATCAATGATGTACGTAAAGCCGATGTTTGGGGCTATCCACAACAAATTGTCGCGATTGATGTCAATTTAGCCTTGCTCAAGCATTATGGCTTATCGGTTACCGATATTAATCTTGTTTTACAAGGACGAGCCGTCAATATTACCCCTGGTTTTGTTGATGCAAGTTCAAGACGTTTTAATGTAAAAGCCAGTGGTAACTTTGTTCAACTGGCTGAATTAGGTGAAACGGTTATTCGTTCTGATGATCGTTTTGTGCTGCGTTTAAAAGATGTCGCGACTATTGAGTTCTCTGGACTAGAACCGAATTATTTAGCTTACTATGACAATAAACCGGTTATTTTCCTCACGATTCAACAACGTCCTAATACTAATATTTTTGGCTTAACTGAAAGTATAGATGATGAAATAGCCAGTTTTACTGAAACATTACCAGACAACATGAAAGTAGGTGTACTGTTCAAGCAAGCAGACAGCGTTGAATCAAGGGTAAATGGCTTTTTTGATAATCTATGGCAAGGACTCGTACTGGTAGGTATTATGTCATTAGTCTTTTTAGGACTACGCGAGTCTTTAGTGGTGATTGCAGTAATTCCATTGTCGTTTCTAGTGGCAATTGGCTGGTTAGACTTTAGTGGATTTGGCTTACAACAGATGTCGATTGTTGGTTTGATTATAGCGTTAGGATTATTAGTTGATAATGCCATCGTCGTGACAGAAAGCATTCATCGAGAAAAGAAAAACACAGCTAACCTTGAAGAAGCCGCTTCTGTAGGTACTAGTAAAGTAGGTTGGGCGATAACCAGTGGTACAGTGACCACTATGCTAGCCTTTTTACCCATGCTGATGTTAGAAAGTGATACGGGCGATTTTGTACGTTCAATGCCTGTGACTGTTGTTCTAGTGTTGCTAGCTTCGTTATTAATTGCACTCACGGTAACTCCCTTATTAGCCAGTAGGATTTTTTCAAAACGCAGTGCAACTAAAACACCAAAAATTAAAACATTACAGCACTATGTGAATATATTTGCCGAAAAAATCTACGCTAGATCGCTGAGTAAATTTATGAATTCTCGCTGGATTGTGATTACTATAGCCATACTTTGTTTAGTCGGGATGTTGTCATTATTTGACAAAGTAGGTGTGAGTCTTTTTCCTAAAGCAGAAAAACCGATGGTCATGCTTGATGTTGTAACACCGCCGAATTCGTCATTAGCGTATACCGATAAAGTGATGCAAAAAATGACGGCGGTGATTGAAAAAAATCCGCTTGTTGATAAAATCGCTCTCAATGTTGGTAATGCTAACCCACGTATATATTACAACAAAATACCCAAACGTGGTGTCGCAACTTATGGGCAAGTTATCGTTGTTTTAAAAGAATACCATGCAGAAAAAGTATCTGAGTTTGTTACACAACTTCGCCAAGAGTTTGGTCAATGGCAGCAAGCAAAAATCACGGTTAGTGAGTTTACTCAGGGGCCGGTAACTGACTTACCGATTAGTGTTCGTTTAATGGGCGAGTCGTTAACCGATTTGGAACAAGTGGCTAATGACCTTGCACAGATGATGGCAAGTACGACAGGTATTATTAACATTGATAATCCTATTGGTATTGCTAATACAGAGTTATTACTTGATATTAATTATGATAAAGCGGGTCTGACCAATATTGATATCAATACCTTAGACGTTACTTTACAGACTATTTTGTCAGGGACAGCCGTTGGTCGGTTTAATGATGCCAATGGAGAGAATTACCCGATAGTTGTTCGTCGTAAGAACCCTGATGTTAATGGCTTAACTGATATCAATGTGACTAATCGTTTAGGTGAGGCGATACCGCTCAATCAATTTATCACCACAAAATTACAAAAAGGTCGTACTGAATTTTATCATTATCAAAAATTACGTATGGCGAAAGTGTCTGCTGATGTTGATAAAAAACATACGGTTAGCGAGCTAACTGCAAAGGTTATAGCCTATTTAGAAAATTACGATATGCCAAAAGGTATTAGTTATACGTTAGGCGGTGAAGAAGAGTCTCGTCAGGAAAACTTTTCAGGTTTAGCTCAGATTATGCTGGTAACGGCTATAGGTATCTTTGCTGTATTAGTATTGCAGTTTAAGTCATTTTTACAGCCTCTGGTTATTTTTACCTCGATACCTTTTGCTATGGCTGGTTCTGTAATTGGCTTGTTTTTGACCGGGCATTCATTTTCGATGATGGCCTTTATTGGCTTGATCAGTTTGTTTGGCATTGTGGTCAATAATGCTATTATTCTTATTGATACCGCCAATCGAAATTTTGCAGAATCAAATAATTTGAAACAGGCGATACTCGATGCCAGTGCAACACGCTTTACACCTATTCTGTTAACGACTTTAACCACTATTGGTGGTCTACTACCGCTAACAATTTTCGGTGGCGGTTTGTGGCAACCACTCGGCATTGTGATTATTTCCGGATTATGTGTTTCTGCGATAGCGAGCTTCTTATTAGTGCCGGTATTGACTGAAATATTTACCAAAGAAAGCACTCAATAAAGTCGTCGTAAACATTTAAATAAAAACTCAACAAGAAGTTTAATTATACATTATGGATTCATTTGGACTTATCGGTTACTCGTTAGCTAGTGCAGCATACCTGTTATTTGCACTGCTTATTTTTGCCGCACGAAATAACACGACACTAGCCCGTTGGGTGTTAATTTCTGCATTAGTTACTGTTATAGCTAATGTAGTTGCAGCAATACAAGTCAAGCTTGGTTATAACTTACAGTGGGCAATGATTGCGGATGCCTGTAAAATTGCCTGTTGGTCAATCCTTATCTTACTTTGCAATACCGAACACCGCTCTTTTCGTGCAATGATGGCTAATCAATATATTCGTCAATATGTCAGTATTTGGGGCATGTTAATGTTGGTTTGCTGGTTGGCCACCTATGTACTCAATTTTTCATATGAATACTTGTTTTTGCTGTTTATTGTTTTAAATTTATGGTGTTTAGTCCTTCTTGAACAACTCTATAGAAGTGCAAATTCTCAGGTACGTTGGGCTATTTGGCCCATGGTTATTGCGCTCGCAAGTGTCGCCATATTTGATTTTGTTCTATATGCCCAAGCAACGATGGTTGAAGGAATTGACTTTGACTTTTGGTTTAGTCGAGGTTTTATCTCATTGGTCGTTGTGCCATTATTACTTATTAGTACCCGACGAATTCACAATGGTTCAGTGCGTATTTTTGTCTCCAGACATGTCGTGTTTTATAGCTCAATGCTGATGATTGCGGGTATATATTTATTGGTCATGGCATTTGCTGGCTATGTTATTAATTATATTGGTGGTGAATGGGGCAGTGTTGTAAGTATCAGTTTCTTAGTACTTAGTGGCTTGGTATTAGTTGTTTTATTGATCACTGAATCGCTGCGCAGAAAATTAAAAGTGTTTATCGCTAAAAACTTTTTTGCCAATAAGTATGAATATCGTGATGAATGGCTAAATCTAATCGGCAAAATAGAAACCACTAGCGCCGAAAGTTATTATCAAATGGCAACACAAATTATGATGTCGAAAGTTGACGTACATGCTGGAGCTATTATTAAAAAAGTAACTGACCAGCGTTTTAGTGTGCAATATAGTGAAAATATGGCATTAGATGAATCATTCAATGATCAATTAATCCAATTTAGTCTTTTTTGTCAACAACAAGGCTGGATTATTGATGTTGAAGAATATAGCCAAACACCGAGCGTTTATCCTGAATTATCACTGAATTTAAAGCTGATAGACGAAAAAAATATTCGCTTTGTAGTGCCTATATTTATTGGAAAAGCCTTTTATGGTATGTTTGTACTAGCAGGCAATAACGAAGCTAAACAACTTAATTGGGAAGACCGAGATTTACTTTCCGCCATTTCTAAACAGTTAGGGAATTTTGTCTCTTTACATGAAGCCAATGACAAACTAGCTGAGTCAAAACAGTTCGATGCTTTTAACCGTATGTCAGCATTCCTAGTGCATGATCTCAAAAATGTGCAAGCGCAGTTGGCACTTATTACCACCAATGCTAAAAAACATGGAGATAATCCTGAGTTTGTTGCCGATGTATATGAGACTGTTGAATCGGCTACTGAACGCTTATCTAAAGTTTTATCGCAATTACGCAATAAGCAAGTTGCTCAATCTAAAAATCGACTAGTTAATGTTACTGAGTTAATTGAAAGTGTTGTCCGTCAACGAAATATTGATCAGCCGCAAGTTTCATTTGAAGCAATTAATCATTGTGATATGGCTATTGATAGTGAAACTTTTCATTCAGTATTAAATCATCTCATTCAAAATGCACAAGAAGCGACAGAGCACGATGGTTGGGTTAAAATATCCCTTGAGAAACAAGGGAAATACCTTGAAGTGACTATTAGGGACAATGGCTGTGGTATGTCAAAAGACTTTATTGAGAAAAGACTATTTAAGCCATTTGATACCACTAAGGGTAACGCTGGTATGGGGATTGGTGTTTTTGAAGCTAAGCAATTTGTCGAAGGTATTGCGGGTATAATCAAAGTAAAAAGTAATGAAGGGGAGGGCACAACATTTATTGTTGATTTGCCAATTAATCCTATTTATGAATAAATTAAAGAAAGCTAATCGGATAAAATAAAGGGTAATAGCAGTATGAAAAAGTTACTGATCATTGATGATGATAAAGGAATACAGAAACAACTTAAATGGAGTTTATCTGATTATGACGCAGTATTAGCTGATGATCGCGAAAGTGCCATTGCTGCTGTAAGGCGCCACGAACCTAAGGTTGTTACTCTTGATTTAGGCTTACCACCAGATGAAGCAAATGCCACAGAAGGTCTATTAGCTCTACAAGAAATACTGACGATTGCTCCTCACACTAAGGTGATCGTTATCACGGGTAATGATGACCGCACCAATGCTCTGAAAGCGATTTCTGCAGGCGCTTACGATTTTTACCAAAAGCCAATAGACGCTGATGTTATTGATGTCATCGTTGCACGTGCGTTTAGCGTTGCTGCTATCGAAGAAGAAAATCGAAAGATGCGTGAGGTTGCCGGTAGTGATATTGGCATCATAGGTAATAGTGAGGCGATTGACCGTTTACGTATGATGGTAAAACGTATCGCACCGACGCAAATTACCGCGTTATTATTAGGTGAAAGTGGCACAGGTAAAGAAGTTACTGCCAATGCAGTGCATATTGCTAGCGAACGAAGTAAGAAACCATTTGTTGCGATTAACTGTGCCTCGATTCCTGAAAACCTTTTAGAAAGTGAGTTGTTTGGCTTTGAAAAAGGGGCCTTTACAGGCGCACATAAAGCGACTAAAGGGAAAATTGAATGCGCAGAAGGTGGAACATTATTTCTTGATGAAATTGGTGATATGCCCTTTAGCCTACAAGCGAAGCTATTACGTTTTTTACAAGAAAAAACGATAGAGCGCCTCGGTGGTCGACAAGAGATAAATGTTGATGTGCGTGTTGTTTGTGCAACTAATCAGAACTTGGAAGAGATGGTTGCAGAGAAAACTTTTCGTGAAGATTTATTTTATCGCGTTAGTGAAATTACTTTAAATATCCCACCCTTACGTGATCGCGATGAAGATGTTTTGATTCTCGCTCAATATTTTTTACAGATGTATGCTAGCGAATATAAACGTAACGTTAAGAGTTTTTCTGAAGATGGTTTAAGTGCGATTAAAGCGCATAAATGGCCTGGAAATATTCGTGAGCTACAAAATAAAGTAAAAAGCTCAGTGATCATGACAACAGGGACACAAGTTACAGCGTTTGATTTAGGTTTTTATGATCATAGCGATACTGAATTTGCTTTGTCGCTTAATTTACGTACAGTTCGTGAAAAAGCTGAGTCATTAGCGATTCAAAAAGCTTATGCTTTAGCTGAAGGGAATATGTCTAAAGCATCGGAATTACTTGGTGTTACAAGGCCGACATTATATTCATTAATTGAAAAATATTCTTTAACCGTAAATGAGCCTTAGTCTTTAGCTCAGTATTAAAAGGCTTTAGTATAAAGCCTTTTAATACCCTTTAACTAACGGTCAGTTAATCACTTGACACTTCGGTATTCCCCTCAGCATATAATCGACTTTTCTGCTTTAATAGCTTATCGACATAGCGAGCCATTTTAATTTTTTGCTTGATAGATGATTCTAGAATCTCCTCAACTTCACGCAATATTTCTTTCATGTTTTCAACATTTTCACTTGAATTTACAACAAGTTGAGGGGCGTTTGTAGCCGGTTCATTACTGGTTAGCTGCGCTGTATGAAGTGAACCGGTAAGTTCAACTTGCATTTCTTCTGCGACTTCATTAATCGCATCAACATCGATGCAAGAAAGTTCTTCTAAAAAGCCAAATAATAATAAACGATCGACAAATATATTAATCTTACGCGGAACACCTAAGGTTTTGCTGTGGATAACTTGAAAAGCATCATCAGAAAATAATGACGCTTTATTACAGCCAGCTTGCTGTAGTCTGTGATTAATATACTCTTTGACTTCTTCGCTCGACAAAGGCTTTAAGTGTGCTGAGGCAATTATTCGTTGGCGAAACTGTTCCATATTCGGAGCTTGAATAATATCTTTGAGCTCTTCCTGTCCTAATAAGAAACTTTGAATTAATGGTTTATTATCAAGTTGAAAATTAGAGAGCATACGTAACTCTTCTACGGTTTCAATTGGTAAGTTTTGTGCTTCATCTACAATTAATAAAGCGCGCTTGCCTTGTCGGTTTAAATCAATAAGAAATTTTTCAATAGCCTGTAATAATTCGGCTTTGTTATTTCCGTTTACCGAAATTTTAAATTCTGAAACAACCAACTCAAGTAGTTCATGAGGATCTAGTTTGGTGGTAACAAGTTGAGCGGCTACAATAGAATCGTCTGCAATGTTATTAAGTAAGTTGCGTGCGATTGTCGTTTTTCCGGTGCCAATAGGGCCCGTGACAACAATAAAACCTTCACCTTGGTCTAAGCCATACTGCAAATAAGACATAGCTCTTTGATGATTACTTGAAGCAAAAAAGAAGCGTGGATCTGGGCTTAATTGGAAAGGGCGTTCTTTAAAACCATAATAATTTTCATACATACTGCTAAAAACCTTTACTTACTTTGAGGTAGACCCTGTCTTCCTCATAATTGAGCGATTGCGTTGTCGAGCTTCTATTAAGGTGGCTAAGCCCTAATTTAACCGTTAATCTACTATTTAATGATTTATCATATTCAAGGCTATAGCGACGATAACGATCTCGACGTTCATTTTCTTGTTTAAGTGAGATATGGTTATCTGTATACGTCATACTTAGTTGGAGATTTGATTTACCACTCACTTTACGGTTTATAGAAAACGAAGCACTTTGATTTTCATCTTCAACACGTGTGTTGAGATTCTCACGGTTTAAGCGAGACAAAGACAAACTTAACGTTGTACGCGATAACTCTAATTTTGAAGACCACCTTAATTCTTTGTTTAATGATAGGTCTTGATCTTCAATTAAAACAAAATCACTAATATTTATGAGTTGATAATCGTCAAAATTGATATTGTTGTTATTGCTTACAAAACAAGATGATGTATCAGTTACCTCGCCTTTAGGACACCAGTAACTTCCAAGTGTTACACTTTCAAAATTATTACGAGTGAATGCTCTAACGTCTTCAGCGTAGGTAATTGTATTAGTTAAACGTTTGTTCTTATGGGTAAAGTCGAGACCATAACTTTCTCCATAGAATCTCTGCCCGTAATCAATTTTTAACACTGTTCTTTGGCTTGGCTCCCAGCGAATAGATGCTGCTGTGTAGTCTTCCTGTTCTTTACCATCGATGTCGAGTTGAGTGCCTGTAGGTGTATTATAAGATACATCAAGCAATAACTTAGGTGTTATTAACCAACGTAGTCCGCCGCCAAATGAGTCAGACTCCAGAGATGAATTATTAGATGCTTCACCTTCATTAGTTTCATCATAGTAACGAAGAAAGGGGGTAACTTTATAGCTGGTGATTAAACCAATTTTTAATTCGCCTTTAAATAACTTACTATCTCTACCTTGGTTAGTATAATCAGAAAAATTTGAAGTTCCTTCCCAGTAAGTATGACGCGCAGAGCTACCATTTTTGGTTAATAAATTTACGGAATAGCCTTCCCGCTCTCCTATACTGTCTTCTGATTTAGTGGTTTGGTATTGAATACCTGAATTCAAAATAAAAGCACGATTATTAACTGTGTACTCTAGACCAGTAGAGTAATTTTCTACCCTAACAGTGTCACCGGAAACTATATCCGCAAGGGCATTACGCGAATTATTTCTAGACTGGTTAGATATTGCAGCACTGCCAATTAAAGCAAGGCCATTGGGAGCAAGCTTCAACCTAAAGTTACTGTCTAACGTATGATAGTCATCATCAGTATCATGATCATGACTATATAGAGCGTATAAACTGGTTGAAGATAAAGAAAACTCTAATTTTTTAGACGAAAATAGCGTTTCTAATTCAATACCTGTTTGGCTAACTAAACTGGAAGTTTCGTCATTTAATGACAAATTTACATTATTGGTATAAGTTTCTTCAACAAGTAATTTAGGCTGAAACTTCCATTCGCCTGCATAAGTGTTTACAGACAAAATAGCAAAGATTGCAACGGCTAATGTTTTTTTATTTAGTACCGTATCCATAACCATAATAGCCATACATATCCTTGTGAGATCTGATTGCTTTATTTAGCACTAAACCAAGCGCTAAATCTTCATTGAGATTTTCCGTAGCCTTCTGTATATCAGCTAACTGAGTTTTTGACTCTTCGACAACAACAAGGGCTTGCCCCATTAGATTAGCAAGCACTATAGTTTCTGAAACACCTATTAAAGGAGGGCAATCAAAAATAACTATTCGGTCAGGATATCGTTCAGCTAACTCTTTTGCTAAAGCTTCCATACGATCACTGGCTAATAATTCATTTGAAAGATGATGAGGTTCACCAGCAGGTATCACTTTTAATTTGTCTATGTTAGTACTGTACAATATTTCTGAAATATCATTTTTTTGTCCCAGTAAATATTCAATTAAGCCTGGAACAGAGCCAAAGCCTAATTCTCTATTTACACTTGGACGTAATACATCGGCATCAATGAGCAGCACGGTTTTATCTTGTTCTAAAGCAATACTTAACGCTAGGTTAATAGAAACAAAGGTTTTACCTTCATTAGGTTTAGAACTGCTTATCATCACTAAATTACTATGATGGAGGGTTTTAGACGCTGCCCCAAAAGCATTACTGATGAGTTTACGTTTTATTTGACGAAACTCATCTTTAATACTTTTTCGGGTACCGTTATCAATTAAAAATCCACGAGCTTCTAAATCAGCGGTATCAAGTGTTAATACTTTATTCTCGCTAGGCACAACTGCCTGGACTTTACTCTTTTCAGCCTGAGTTTCAACCTTATCAATAACATTGTCTAAAGGTTGAACATCACTGATGTTCTGTTTTTTTTCTTGAGCACTCTTTTGTTTGGCAAGTGCTTTTTCAATAGTACTCATAAACTAAAAGATCCTATGTAGTGGGGCTTTTATTGCTTCGGGAAACAAGGTGTAAGCGATGAAAAAGCACAATAAAAGTACTAATATTGAATTTGAAATAACAAAAATAATCGTTTTGCGTCTATCTTTGCTTTGCAAGCCTAAATGGTCTGCCGCAGAAACAATTCCAAATACAGGAATACCGGTAGCCCGTGATACTTGACTGCTTGAGGTAACAACAGGGTTTATTTGACTAAAAAAGAACGACAAACCAAGTCCAACACCTGCACCTAGTACAGTTACAACTATGTAAAATAGGATGCGCTTCGGGCCAGCAGGATCAATGGGGGCACGAGGGGGGTCAATAACTTTAAAGTTAATCTTATTGGTAGATTCCTCTGCTTTTTGGCCAATAAGGGCTTTCTCTTTACGATCTAATAAAGTCTCATATTGCTTTTTAGTTATCTCGTAACCACGATTTAAGCCAACTAGTTGAGCTTCGATTTCTGGCAACGTATGAATCTTATTCTCAAGATCTGTTACGGTAGCCTTATAGTTTTCAGTTCTTACTTTCATTGAAGCAACTTGAGATTCAAGTTGATTTACTTGAATTTGCATTTCTTGTACTACAGGATTTTGGCTAAGAGGAGTAAAATCTTCATTTTCACCTTTATCACCAGCTAAATACTGTTCTATTTCAGTTGTTCTTTTTTTGTTTAAATCCTCTAAACGTCGACTAACTTCTTTAACATCTGGATGCTGCTCAGTGTAACGAAGTTGCAAAGAGTCTAGTTGTACTTCTAATTCAGCAATTCTTTCATCATAGGTTGTTTGAATACTGTTTGAGTTTTTTATTTTATTTTGTGATGTTGTTTCACTTACTCCAGTATTTTTTAGCTTTTCTTGAGACGCGGAAAGCTGAGTTTCCGTTTCTAATAAAACTAATTCCATAGATTTTAATTGTTCTTTAGCAGTGTTGAGTTTGTTGTAATAACCACCATATTGATTAGGCAGTACATCGCTATATTTCTGTTTGAAATTTGTTAAACGTGCTTCTGCTTTTAATAAACGGTTTTCGTAATCGCTGAGCTGACTATTCAAGAACTTTTGTGCTGTATCCGTATCACGACGGTTTTCACCATGCGTATTTTCAATAAAAACATCAATAACGGCTTGGACTACATTTTGTGCCATATTTGGATCTTTATCTTCAAAATAAATAGTAAAAATATTTTCTTTAAGGCCACCCGTTTTTCTAACTGATATATCGTCTTTTAAACGTTTTATCAACTTTTCAACTTCTTTGGGGGTATTAGCTTGAACATCTAAATCGGTCATACGAGCAATACGTTCTAAATTTGGTCGACTTAGTAAAGTTTTGACCATTAACCGTATTTGCGCTTCTGGGTTTGATTCGACAGTCATACCTTTAAGTAAAGGGCCAAGAATAGATTGCGTGTCAGCAAATACACGTGCTTCTGAACGGTACACGTCATCAAGTTGTGATACGGCAAACCATCCCACGGGGCAAATAAGCCATGTGGCAACCATGAGGTATCGGCGTTTAAGCCAGATACCTTTTAAATAATCTAAAATTTGTTCAAGTACTTCTTGCATTCCTGACCTCTAAATACGGGGAATTAATAAAATAGGTTTTGCGCTGTTTGAAAGATTTAAAACCAAGTTTCAGGGATTACAATAATGTCACCTGGAAGAACATCAACGTTTGCACTGATTTCACCATTTTTAATTAAATCTTCGATGTATATTTCATATTGCTTTTGAATACCGTTTTCCACTCTTACCAATAAAGCATCATTACCATCAGCAAACTCAGTTAAACCGCCCACTTGAATCATTACATCAAGTAATGTCATTTGTTGAGTATAATTAATTGACTTAGGTTCTGCAGCTTCACCAATTACGCGTATTTGTTCGCTGAATGGTCCAACAAAATTATTGACGGTAACCGTAACTGTTGGATCTCTTAAATAAGTCGCAAGAATTTCTTCGATAGACCGAGCAAGTTCAGTCGGCGTTTTACCAGAAACCGGAATATCCTCCACTAGAGAGGTAGTGATCATTCCATCAGGTCGAACAACAAACGTGCCAGAAACTTCGGGATGACGCCAAACAAAAATATTTACCACGTCACCAGGACCAATAAGGTATTTATAGGTTGATATGTCGACAGTATTTGATTGATGAACAGTCGCCTGTGGCAAGGTTAGGCTGCTGCATGCAGAAATAACATAAGCCAATACCAATATTGTTACTACTTTTAGTTTACCGAACATATTTTTTTCCATGGTTGTAACCTTTTTATACATCGAATTTATTATATTGTAACTAAACTACCAGATTGTATGTGATTTTTACATATGTAGCACAATATTAATAGGTGTAAAACATTTGTAATTTTTGTTATTATCTGACCCGCTTGCATGTAGGGGGTGAAAAATCTCCGTACTACTAGAAATCACAGTATATAATGCTGTTGTATGTTAATCGTAATATAGGGAATATTTAATTCGTATGTCTAGCCCAAAGTTTCGAGATCTATCGTCGGGTAGTAAATCTTTAGTTATTATCGAACTCGCTTTATTTGCAGGGGCTTTATTGCTTACTGTATATCTAAATAGCTTATTTTCATTTGTAGAACACCACGATATTCCCAGCGACCGATTAGCTATATGTGCAATCATTTTTGCCTTAGTGGTACAGTTGTCTTCTCTAGCTTTAGGTTTATATAACTCCAAGCTACGTGAAAATTACCGAGGCATTGTCAGACGATTACTTGTTTCAGTGGCTATAGGTTTTTTTATTGCTACTCTTTTAAACCCGCTATATGGTCGACATGCTTTAGAAATTGAGTTGTTGGCCCTCTCCGCTTTAGTGAGTTTAATTGCCGCGAGTGCATTTCGCTACATAACCCTGCAAGTTGACTTCTTCGGCTTTAACAAACGTGTAGTTTTAGTGCTAGGTGCCGGTGATAGAGCATCTATCATTGAAAAAAGAATGCGTCGTGATGTTGATAGACAGGGTTTTTACATGCATGGCTTTGTAATTATGCCTGGTGACACAGAAAATGGCATCGTAAATGAAAACCGAATTGAATTAGATGGCTCACTTGTCAATTATGCATTAGAGCATGGCATAGATGAGATAGTAGTGGCTAGCGATGAGCGCCGTGATAACTTGCCCGTTGACGAACTTTTTGCTTGTAAAATTCGTGGTGTTGAAATCACTGAAATTCTTGATTTTATTGAACGTGAAACCGGACAAATTGCGGTTAACCTTATTTATCCGAGTTGGGTGATATATTCTAATGGTTTTGCTTCAGCTAATCACTTACGTAATACTTTAGACTGGGTATTTAATGCCGGTATTGCGTTGTTCATGGTGATAGTTACGTGGCCGGTTATGTTAATTACAGCAATTCTCATTAAATTAGATGAGGGCATGAGTGCTCCTATTTTCTATTTACAAGAACGTGTAGGATTAGACGGACAAGCCTTTAATATTTATAAGTTCAGAAGTATGCGTATTGATGCTGAAAAAAATGGCGCTCAAATGGCTTCTGAAAATGATGACAGAACAACCACCATTGGCAAATTTATCCGTAAATATCGTGTTGATGAATTACCACAAATTTTAAATGTGCTACGTGGTGATATGGGCTTTGTTGGCCCGCGCCCTGAGCGACCTGAATTTGTTCAGCAACTCATTAAAAATTTGCCTTATTACAACGAACGTCACAACGTAAAGCCAGGTTTAACCGGTTGGGCACAGTTGAAATACCCATACGGCTCAACTGAAGAAGACTCATTAGAAAAATTGAAATACGATTTGTATTACGTTAAACACCGTAGTTTTATGCTTGATTTACTTATCTTAATTAGAACAGTAGAAATTGTTCTCTTTGGTAAAGGTCGTTAGTTTTACTTTGTTTTTTTCAGTTTAAATTAGTAATAAAAGGAAGTTGAGTTGAAAGTTTTACATGTGTTGGAATATTCTAGACCAAATATAAGTGGCTATTCTTTGCGTTCGGACGCAATTATTCGTCATCAACGAGAAGTGGGTATTACCACCAATCAACTGACAAGTCAGCGTTATCAAGATTTTAAAGCCTTAGAAGAAGATGTTGATGGTGTGGTTTATCAGCGCACTGAGAAATCGACATCTTTTTTAGCCAAAATACCTTTCATTAATTATTTACTGCATATTAATCATTTAGCTAAGCGCATAGAGAAAGCTGTTCTAGCTGATAAACCTGATGTGATTCAAACTCATTCCCCTATGTTCAATGCTTTAGCTGCCGTAAAAGTCGGAAAAAAATATAATATTCCGGTGACTTATGAAGTGAGAGCTTTATGGGAAGATGCCGCAGTAGATACGGGGAAAACTAAAGAAGGTAGTTTTAAATACCGCACCATAAAAGCAATAGAGCAAAGTGCTTTTGAAAAAGTTGATGCTATTAGCTGTATTTGCCAAGGGTTAAAAGCCGATATTATTAAACGCGGCATTCCAGAAGGTAAGATTTTTGTTACGCCGAATGCTGTTGATATTCATAACTTTAAACCTTCTTATCAACGTGATGATGAGTTAGAGAAATCGTTAAAGCTATCTGGCAAAAAGGTCGTTGCTTTTGTTGGTACGTTTTTTAAGTATGAAGGTTTGGCTTACGCAATTGAAGCAATGAAAACCATTGCTAAAACACGTGATGATATTCATTTGTTGCTGGTTGGTGCTGGGAATGAATTTGAAAACTTAAAACAACAAGTTGACGACGCTAATTTGAATGAATGGGTTACGTTTGTTGGGCGAGTGCCGTTTGATCAAGTGAGTCGTTATTATAGTCTGGCTGATGTTATGGTTTTTCCTCGCGAAAGTATCCGTTTAACTGAACTAGTTACCCCATTAAAACCATTAGAGTCAATGGCACAATTTAAGCCTGTTATCGCTTCAGATATTGGCGGTCATCGTGAATTAATTGTTGATGGAAAAACTGGTTTTCTATTTCCCGCTGATGATGCACAAGCTTTAGCGAAAAAAATTATCAACACAATTGATGATAAAGAATTGTTGACGAAAGTAAGTGAAACGGGGTTATTATACGTTCAAAATGAGCGTAATTGGCTTAATACAGCCAAACAATACTTACCTGTTTATCAAAAGCTGACAAAATAAATGTCAAACAAGTATAAATCTCTATTAGTAATTACCAATCTCTATCCGGTTCCTTGGGGGCCGAATAGAGCAAGTTTTAATAAACAACAATTTGAACTTCTTGGTGATACTTTACCGGTAAAAGTTATTATTTTATTGCCTTGGAAAGAATGGTTAACTCACCGAGGTGAGTGCCAGTCGTTGCCAGACATTAAATATTGTCCATACTTTTACATTCCTAAATTCGGCCGCCGTTTGGTACCCGCCTTTCAATGTTTTTCATTATTATTCTTTTTACCATGGATTAAAAAACAACAGTTTTCTGCCGTTCTAGCCTCATGGGGATTCCCTGATGCAGTGGCTGTTTCTATGTTAAATAAATTTTTGAAATTACCTTTTTTTGCAAAAGTTCATGGCACTGATGTTAATGAAAATACTCAGTTTCCTGCGCGTAGCCGTTTAATGAAAAAATGGCTAAACAAGGCTAAGACTATTTTTTGTGCTAGTGAAGCGTTGGCCAATGTTTTAGAGAACGAGGGGATTAATAAGCAAAAGCTGTCTGTTAATTATAATGGTGTGAACCCTAGTGTGTTTTATCCGATAAAAGAAAAACCTCACAGCCAGTGCTTTGTCTTTGTTGGTAGCTTAATTGCAACTAAAGGGTGTAACGAGCTTCTTTCTGCATTTATTGTGGCGAAAAAAAAGTTTCCTGAGATGGAATTAGATATAGTCGGAGAAGGTCCGATGAAAAGTATATTAGCTGAAAAAATTAATCAGCATGGTTTGGTTAATTGTGTCCGTTTACGTGGTTCTGTGCCTCTACCTATAGTTGCTGAGTATATTCGAAAGGCTAATGTTTTAGTTTTGCCGAGTTATCGTGAAGGCGTACCCAATGTATTATTGGAATCTTTTGCTAGTGGTACGCCGGTAATATCGACGAGAGTCGGAGGTATCCCTGAGGTAGTTAATAGTAATGTTGGTTTGTTAATTGATGCAGCTAATGAGTTACAGTTAGCCAATGCAATGGAAGAGTCGTTGAATATAAGATGGTCAGCTGAGATTATTCTTGGGCATGCTAGCCAATTTGATTGGCAAAAAAATGTACAACATGTTTTAAATGAAATAGGTGAATAGTGAAGTATCTTAAAAGTGATATTAAGCAAAAACAACAGGTTCTTGCTGATGAAGGTTATCAAGTCTCTATACTGAGAACATTAGTCAGTGACGGCACTTCTGCAAATGTTTTATATCGCTTAACTAGCTGGTTAATAAAGTATAAGTTAGCTCCTTTAGCACTTATCACTCTTTGGCTTAATCGTGTTATAAACGGTTGTGTGATCGGAGCAGGTGCTAAGTTTGGTCAAGGTTTTGTGATTATGCACCCGGTTGGTGTCGTTATAAATTCAAAAGTGAGCGGTGGTAATAATATAGTCATTGAAAGCGGAGTGGTTATTGGCGATGAAAAAGGCCAAGCTCCTTGTTTAGGTAATAATATTTTTATTGGTGCAGGTGCGAAAATTATTGGTGGTATTACCATCGGTGATAATGTAAAAGTTGGCGCGAATGCAGTGGTTGTTAAAGATCTACCCAGTAATGTAACTGCGGTAGGTATTCCTGCAAAAGTGATTAATCGAGGCAATCAAACATGTTGATTTTATTTTGGATAGCACTATTTTTATTAGTGTATTCATATCTTATTTATCCTCTTATTTTACGTTTAACCGTTGTACCTAAAGAAGTAAAGTTAACAACGCCTGAGCAGTGGCCAAGTGTTGACATAATTATAGCGGCCTATAATGAAGAGTCTTGTATTAAAGAGCGCATTGAAAATGCTTTAGCTCAAGATTACCAAGGGGAAATGCAAATATTAGTTGCCTCAGATGGTAGTCAGGATAATACAGGAAGGATAATTGAGTCGTTTAGCAGTGAAAAAGTACAAGCTTATAATTTTGAAGTAAATCGTGGCAAAATATCAGTGCTCAATGACTTGGTTGAGAAATCTAATGCAGATATTTTAGTATTTACCGATGCTAATACTGACTTCAATACCAATGCAGTTACCATCTTAGTTGAAAGTTTTACTGACAATATTGGTGCTGTTTCTGGTGAATTAATTTTAGAAACTGAAGATGGTAATCAAAATCTTGATGGCTTGTACTGGCGCTATGAACAATTTTTGAAAAAATGTGAATCTGAGCTCGGTAGCTTATTGGGTGCCAATGGTGCCATTTATGCGTTAAAGAGAGAACTGTATCTACCGTTATCAACTGATACCATTGTTGATGACTTTTGTATTGTTATGAATGTTAAAAAACAGGGATATGACGTTGTATATAATGACACGGCTATTGCTAGGGAAGAAGTTGCTCCATCATTAGGCGACGAAGTAGGTCGTCGAATTCGAATTGGTATTGGTAATTACAAAGCTTTTTTTGCTAACTTATGGGCATTATCACCGACTAAAGGATTATTGAGTTGGTGTTACTGGTCACATAAAGTATTACGTTGGTTTGCCCCCCATCTGTTGGTGGCAATATTGGTTAGTAATGTTTTTTTATTTGAACATGTTATATATGCTTATTTATTCGTGCTGCAAGTGGTATTTTATTTTATCGCGTGGCAGGGGCAGAAACGCATTAATAATAATCAAAAAGTGAATGGCGTTGTTGCCATTATTAGTTTTTTTGTTTCAATGAATGTTGCATTAGGACAAGGATTTTTCCGTTTTTGTAAAGGCCATAAAAATGGTGGTTGGAAACGTACGGCTCGTGGAGGAGAAATGAAGTAATGGGTATTTTTTTAATTATAATTGTTGCCATTTTAGTGATTGGCTTTTGGAAAGTATTAAAGTTAAAGAATATGGAAATGTGGTTTTTTCCTTATCTAAAACAGTTATTCAATAAACCTAAAGTGGATGGGCCTATTCATGTCATGTTTTGTTTTGTTGACCACTATGAACCACAGTGGCGTAATGATGACATTGAAATTGAGCGCGCTAGGGTTGATCGTTGGTATAAAGATTACCCGCTAATGGCGCAGCAGCATCAAGATGCAGATGGCCAAATGCCAAAGCATTGTTTTTTTTATCCTGAAGAAGAATATCGTCATGAACATTTAGCTAAGCTATCTGATATGTGTTATCACGGGTTTGGTGAAATTGAGATTCATCTGCATCATGACAAAGATACCGCTGAAAACTTTTCTAAAGTGATGACAGATTTTGCTTATACGTTACATCATGAGCATGGAGCATTACCTGTTCATCCTGAAACAGGCCAAATCATGTATGCCTTTATTCATGGCAATTGGGCTTTGGATAATTCACTACCAGATGGTCATCATTGTGGTATTGATAATGAGTTAAGTTTATTGAAAAAAACAGGGTGTTATGTTGACATGACTTTACCCTCAGCACCTAGTGCAGCACAAACCAGTAAAGTTAATGCTATTTATTATGCTACTGGAAAACCAGGGCAAGGTAAGGGGCATGATACAGGTATAGATGTTGAGGTAGGAAAAGAGGCGTCAGGCGATCTAATGTTGATCCAAGGGCCGTTAGGCGTTGCTTTAAAATGGCGAACACCTAAAGGTTTACCACGTATTGAAAATTCAGACGTTCGAAAAACTATGCCCCCTATCCAGACACGTGTGGACCAATGGGTGAACTCTCATATTCATGTGAAAGGTCGTCCTGAATGGATACATATCAAAGTACATACTCATGGTACGCAAGAAGCTGATATGGATACCTTATTAGGGCAACCTCGCCACGATATGCACTCATACTTAGAAAGTAAATATAATGATGGTGAAAAGTATATTTTGCATTATGTTTCTTCACGAGAAATGTATAACATTGTTAAAGCAGCAGAAGCGGGTGAAAAAGGAAATCCTCATCAGTATCGTGATTATATTCTAGGAAAACCAGTTTTTAAAAAGCTATAAAAGGATTTTTTTGTGGGGTCTTATAAAATAAAAAAAATACTTAATAAACTCTTAATTCTAACTAAGGGGATTAACTATTTTTGGCGCAGATTACCCAAAGGCTTGTATGTTTTTAATTATCATCGAATTGGAAAAGCAGCAGGAACCGAGTTTGACCGAGCAGTTTTTTCTTGTAGTAGCGATGCTTTTGAACAGCACCTAATCGCAATAAAAGAAAACTTTATTGTGATTGATACTGAAAAACTAATATCTCTAATACAGCATGATAAGCTTATTGATAATCGTTATGCCATCATCACTTTTGATGATGGTTATATTGATAATTATCACGAAGCATTCCCCCTTTTAAAAAAGCACCATCTTTGCGCATCATTTTATATTGCTACGGATTTTATTGATTTAGATGAGATCCCATGGTGGGATCAAATTGCTTACTTATTACGTCACTCGGTTAATCAAACGTATTACCTTATAGGTACCAACAAGCCTTTTTCTTTAGTTGAAAATAAAATAGATAAAGTTATTCAGCAAATAATGACGGCAATTAAATTACTGACTACATATAACGTACTTGATGTATTAAATGATATTAAAGTGCAGTTTCCTGAAGCCAATCTATCGCTTAAGAATATTCAACAAAAAGAAAGCCAAAAATTATTTATGACATGGCCACAAATTAAAGAGATGTCAGATAATGGTATGGAGATCGGTTCTCATACCATTACTCATCGAATTTTATCGCAGCTATCAAATCAAGAGCAGCAAGTTGAGATCTGTCATTCGAAAGCTATAATTGAAGGAAATATTAGCAAAACGGTTAGTTCACTCGCTTATCCCGTTGGACGTTATCACTGTTATAACTATCAGTCAGAAGAAGCCGCTAAAGAAGCCGGTTATAAGATAGCCTTTAATAATGAAGCCGGATCTCATCGAGCTGTTACTAATCACTATAATATTAACAGGTACTGCATCGCCAGCGATGACGTAAATGATTTAAAGCTTGGGTGTTTGTTTTCATGAAAAATAGTAGTCATGTAATTATACTTGCCGCAGGACCAAATGGACTCGGTGCGGTTAGGAGCTTACATAAAGAAGATATTAGTGTTGATGTTATTACCGCAAATAAGCTAGAACCAGTAATGAGTTCGAGATTACCTCTTCGAAAAGTAGTGCTTAACAAGGCTTTTAGCTCAGAGGATCTTCTAGGGGTATTATTGAACTGGCCTAATTCTGGACAAGTTTTAATACCTACATCTGATTGGTACGTTGATTTTCTAGTCGCTAATAAAGAAAAGCTATCTGACAAGTTTAAGTTTGTCTTACCTAAAGGTGAGCTATCAAGTAAGTTTATTGATAAAAAACAAGAAATAGAATTAGTAAAAGACTATGTAGAGTTACCTAAAACAATAACGGTACTACCAGAATCAAAAGATGAGTTATTACAGCTTATCGACCTGCCCATTATCATTAAACCCAGATCTAATGAGTTAAATTATATCGGCCAAAAAAATATTTTAATTTATACTGATGAAGAGCTCGTTGAGTTCTATGCCAAGTTTCATAACATTCTCCAATATTGTATCGTACAAGATATTATCGTTGGCGATGATGAAAATTTATGGGTGTGTAATTGTGTCTTTGATTTACAAAGTAACCTTATAAATGCTTTTACCTTTCAACGCTTACAATTAACCCCCCCACATTTTGGTGTAACTTGTTATGCTGAAAGTAGACTTAATGAAGAAGTAATAAGACAGGTTACAAAGCTTGGTGAAGGCGTAGGTTATGTTGGACCGGCAATGTTTGAGTTTAAAGTAGATAATCGTGATGGGAAGTATAAGTATATTGAAGTAAACCCCCGCTTAGGTTTATGTAATTATTTTGATTCTAGTTGTGGAAAAAATAATGTTTATGCCACTTATTGCGTAGCAATGGGGCTAAATTTTGTCGAACAACCGCAAAAAGTTAATCGCATGTTTTTAAGTTTTTATGAAGATTTATATTCCCGATTTAGAGATGATCAAAAAGTAACACAGGTATTTAAAACCTATTTTAGTAATGCAATGAAAATGCATACCTTTATGTATTTTTCATGGATTGATCCATGGCCTGCTTTGATTATGGGGTACCGTCAATGGAAACGTACATTGTTATCAATAATTAAAAGAGTTATTAAATAAATAATTAATGACTTTACGGATAAATAATAAAAATAAGAATGAATCTTAGACAAGATATTATCACATCAAAACAAAGTTTCTTTGAACTCGAAGAAGAGTGGGAAAATTTTAGGTGTCAGCTAAATGCTGATAGCTTTTGTAACAGTTGGTTATGGCTAAATACGTGGTGTAACCACTATCTACAAAAGCAGGACAAACTGGCTATACATTGCTTTTATGTTGATGATCAGTTGATTGGTGTGGCACCTTTATATTTGAAAAAAATTCCCTGTGGTTATCAATTGATGCTTCTCGCTACAGGTGAAGATGAAGAAGGGGAAGTTTGCAGCGAGTTTCAAGACTTTATCTGTTTTTCTCAATATCAGGAAGAAATGTTATTGGCAATGTCACAATGCATTGCAAAAGACGCATCAATTATTTCTATTCAATTTTCTAGTGTGATCCCTGATAGCTTGATTCAACGATGGTTTGATTGTCATTGTCAGCACTGGACGAAAAAAACAAATGCTGCGGGGCTACATTTTGTCGTACCCGTGGGGAAGGACATCGATGATCAAATATCGCGATTAGCCAGTAAAACAACAAAAAGACACGCAAAGAGATATACCAAAGCTAGTGATTGTTATTGCGAAGTATTATCAGATGAAAGTAAATTACCTGAATATTTCGAAGAATTAACCGCTTTACATAATTTATCGTGGCAAGAACGTGGTAAATCAGGCGTTTTCATCAATAAAAGCTTTTTAACTTTTCATAATGAATTTACTAAAAAAGCATTTCATCAAAATAAACTCCTGCTATTCAGAATTATTTGCCAACAACAAACCGTTGCTGTTTTTTACGGTATTATTGCAGGAAATACTTTGTCTTATTATCAAAGTGGTGTGATGAGAGATTGTGCTTTACCTTCGGCAGGGACCGCAATGCATATAGAAGCATTAAACTATGCCAGAAAAATCCAACTTAAAAGTTACGATTTAATGAAAGGTTCGCCTGACAGTTATAAAGCGCATTATGTACTTTCAGAACAAAAAATATTAAATTTTTCAGCGGTGAAAAAATCTTTTTTTTGGCTACCTTTATATTTGAGATTGAAGATGAAATTAAATAAAGCGATAACGTCTAAATGAATACTCATGAAATAAAATTACATTGTTTTATGTTATTTAGGTACAATATCATTACGAAATAAATGGAATAAATCGGTTGATTATGAAAGATAAAATTGAAAAAATAAAACAGCTATGGCATACAGTTCGCACTATGCCACGGGTCGAAATTAATTTAATGAAAAATGAGTGTGAAGGGAATGATCCTTATTATGCCCGTATTACTGATGAGTTTTATCACGAAGTAAACGACCGCCACCCAAAATTCCCGCTTATTAGAAAAAAAGAATATGGCATGGCTATATTCCCTCTTGATGATCAGCCAGATACTCACCTTAAAGCGGTAGAAAGCTCGGCGCGTAGAAATGTTAAAAAAGCTATTCGTAATGGTTATACTTTTCGCCGTATCAACTTCAACGACCACTTAGATGACGTTTGGGATGTTCGACGCTCAGCTAAAGTAAGACAAGGTGATATGCCAGAGGCATTCATTAATAATCGACCTGGCGAGATTAATGTTCCTAAAAGTAACAGTAAAACTCATGACTATCCATATTTTGGCGTATTCAACCCAGAAGATAAACTAGTGGCTTACGCGAGTTGTATTGTGGCTGGAGAACTTATCGAAGTGGAACATGTTTACGGGCATAGCGAATTTCAATCTGATGGTATCGTACCTATGTTATACATCTCCATAGGTAGCTTTGCGGTTACTGAATACCCACAAGTTAAATACTATAGTTACGACACTTACTTCGGTGCAAGTCCAACAATGCAACGCTTCAAAAAGAAATTTAAATTTTTACCTCATAAAGTATCTTGGAAATTATCTAAATAAAAGTAAGGGATACTGTGCGAATTCTTCATGTGGTGAGCAGTTTAAATGTCGGTGGTGCTGAACGATTTGTTATAGATCTAGCGACTCAGCAGAAAAATGAGCTAGAGATGACTGTGGGTGTTCTATCCATGGGGAAAGAAAAAGAACCACTAGAAAGTGAAGTATTATCTTCAAAGATACGGCTTCACTTAAGCGCTGATATTTTTAAAATCAACGCAATGCTTAACGACTATGATGTCGTACATATTCACAGCAGTTATTGTTTGTTACGAGTATTGATGGCTGCTTTTTTTAAGCCTATTAAAATTGTTTACACGCGCCATAATGAAAAAGTTCACCAAGGGCTTAAATGGCGTATTATTTATTTTCTGGCGAATATCAGATTAAACAAAATGATATTTGTAGCAGAGAAAGCCAAACAAAACTACCTCGCTAAATACCCAAACTATCATAAGAAAGCATTAACTATTTTAAATGGTGTATTACCAATTATTAAAACACCAATAAAAAGTAAAACCTTTAAATTAGGACACGTAGGTCGTTTTGTCCCGCTTAAATCTCAACATGTCTTAATTGAAGCCGTTTCCTATTTACCTGCAGATGTTCAACCTAACGTTGAAATATCTTTTTATGGTACAGGAGAACTTATGGCATACAATCAAGCCTTAGCGAAAAAGTTAATTCCTAACACACTTGTAAATTTTCATGGTTTTGAGACAAATCGCAATACCATCTTTCAATCGTTTGATGCTTTAATCGTGACCTCTGAAACAGAGGGGCTTTCGTTAGCTATTCTAGAGGCATTTGCAAGTAGTACACCTGTTATAGCGTCTAATGTTGGAGGGAATCCAGAGTTAGTTGTCGATAAAAAAAATGGATTCTTATATGAATATGCTGATAGTAAGGCCTTAGCAAAGTGCATTGAAGCGTTGTTTATTAATCAAGAGCTTTACCAGGCATTTTCGAAAATGTCCCATCAACGGTATATAAAAGAGTTTTCAATGGAAATTTGTGCAAGAAACCATTTAAGTAGTTACGAATAACTATGAGAACTGTTATTCAAACGTCATTAGCTGCACTTAATTTATACAGTGAATACTTTTTAGGTTTATTAGTTTCGATTATTATAGCAAGGACCTTATCAACCCAGGACTACGGAATATACTCTAGCGGTATATGGGTCGCAGGTATCATCACCATAGCTATTAATGCGGGCTTATCTATAACCGTGACAAAATTTGTTGCGGAGTTTAAAAAGAAAAATCCTCAACAACTCGGCAGTTTATTAGGTTTCATACAAGGAATATTGATAAAAAGAATTATCTTTGTTGTCTTAGTGTTTGCATTGTTAATTTTCATTGATATTAAAATAATAAGTGTGCCTATTTGGGTGATAGCTCTAATATTATTTTGTGCAATATTTAAAGCTGTTTATATCTATAAAACATCTGTTTTTAAAGGCTTACAACGTTTTGACGTTTTAGCTAAAACGAGTATGATTGCTAATCCAATAAACCTGATAAGTGTCGCATGTTGTGCCTATTTTTTCCCTTCTATAGAAAACTTCCTATTAGCTTATTGTCTCGCTTGTATCGCTTTTTCATTAAGTATTCTGACATTTAATAAACAAATACCGGGCAGTGTCAACGGTCAACATTTAATTGACGAAGACAAGCGACGAATTTTAACTCAGATATATTCAGCTTCGGTTATTATATTTTTTGGTGCGATTGTTTTTAGACAAAGCCAAATTTTAGTCTTAGAGAATTATGCTTTCTTTTCTGAAGCCGGCTATTTTAATATTGCTTTTATTTTAGCTACATCGGCAGTTACATTAGTGCCCGGAATATATCAAGAAGTATTATTACCTAAAATTACTCAAGCGCTTGGTCAAAACAAGCTTAACGATAGTGTTTTACAAGCGCAAAGGTATCTGCTGATCCTTTGTTTATTAGTACTTTTCCCTGTCTTACTATATGCGGACATTATCATTGATATTCTATACGGAGAGCGCTATAAAGATGCTGTTTTTGCTTTACAAATTATTATTATCTTAAGGGTGCTTGTAGTGATAAATGATGGTGCAAATTTGACCTTAATTAGTAATGATCGCCAATTTTCAATGGCAAAAATTAATTTTATATTATTTATATTGGCTTTGATTTTAAGTTTTACTATAACACCTGAGTATGGGGTGAATGGTGCTTTAATTGTTTATGCTATTCTTATTTCACTATTACTTTTACTTTATAATCGTTTAGCTAAAATTGATGGTTATACCTTTATGCCTTGGCGAGTTTTCTTTGGCATTTTGTTTTCTGCTCTTGTTGCTGCTATTCCCGCTTTAATCGTTAATTATTATCTAACGGGAATATTATCAGCGCTAATTGGTAGTACCATTTTTGTTGTTTTATATTTGAATATACTATTTATCGCTAAAGGGTATGACGCTTCTGTAACGTACCTTTTAAAGCAGATGCATAGTAAGAGCCCACATTTCCTTAAAAGCTATTTAGCTTGGGGAATTAGACGGTTAGGTCATTAACAGTGTTCTATTTAGGTGTGGGTACATCTTAAAGACTTTCAGAACATTTAAATAAACAATAATTCTGACGAGAGTAAAATGAAAAACTTTTTTTTATTAAGAGTACAACCAGTTAGTGGCTTAATTGCGGATAAAACCATCTACCAACTAAATAACTGCCTAGAATTAAAAGTTGAACATAAAATCCCGGGTAAAATACTTAATACCGACGACTATTTTTATTTTCGTTTTGGCACATTACTAGGGCAAAATGATGAAAATAATGATTCGAATATAGCCAAATATCTGTTAGACGGTGAAACATGTATATCAAAAGATAATAATGGGTATTTTGGTGTGTTTTTCTTTAATAAAAATACAGGTAAAGGGAGTATTTACACCGACAGAATTGGTGTCCATAAAACTTATTTCCAATCTTCCAATGATTCGTTAACAATATCTAATGATACCGGCGCCTTCGATTTTAATGAAAGTAAAAAAGTAGACTCTGATTGGCTAGCTGAGATAGTTAACTTTAAAATATGTACCGGCTCTTATACTTACAACCCCAATATTAAGCAACTTCCAGCAGCGCAACAATATAGTTTTGATTCAAAATTAAAGCCTGTCAGTGAAGGTTTTTACTGGGAAACAGCTGATAGAATATCTCAAACTGATATTTCTTTAGAAGACGCTACAAAACATAGCTTGAAACTCCTTAATAAACACTTATCTAACGCAAATATAAAAAATAAAAGAGTGGCGATATTACTAAGTGGTGGAGTTGATTCATCTTTACTCGCGGCACTTACAAAAGAGCACAACAACAACGTTATAGCGATTACGCCGGTTTTTAAAACAGGCGACAATCCTGAACTGTCAGCCGCAATAGAAATGGCTAAAAACATTAATATCGAACATCAAATTATTGAAATTAGTGACGAAGATATAGAACAAGAATTTAGCAAAACCGTTAACTTTATAAAGCAACCATTAAGAAGTCCACAAACACTAATATTTTCAATTTTAATGCGTCAATTTAAAAATAAGTACGATGCTGTAATTTTTGGTGAAGGGGCTGATATGATTTTTGGATATCATGCTGTCGCATATGCAGCTAAACGTTACGAAAAACATTGTAAGTTTGCTTATTTAAAGCCCTTAATTCCTTTGATGAATCTTTTTGGTTCCATGCCCGTAGTCAAAAAATTAATTGGTATTATTAGTGAGTCTGTGAAAACCCAAGTACTTAACTCATGGGCAATCGAATATCCTTCTAGCTTAATAGAGAAATTACCGAATGTTCAATCAAGCGCTAATAATATTGAGATTATAAAATGGTTGAACTTAGAAAATCTTAATTATAAAAACGTCGATAAAATTGATTTTGAAAACCTGGTTCGAAAATTTATCATTCACGAAAGTTGTATGTATCATTTTTATACCATGGGGGCCATTGCTAGCAGGGAAGGTATTGAATTAGTGTCGCCGTTCTTTGATGCTGACGTTGTAGAATACGCTGCAAATTTTGACAACCGACTTTACTTTGGTAATGGCGTTACAAAACCAATATTAAGAAAAATCAGTGAAAAATTTTACAGTAAAAAATTAATTTATGCCAAGAAACAAGCTTTTCCAACACCGCATGAAAAATGGCTAAATGGTCCGTTAAAATTACAAGCTTCTGTAGCAAAAGATTTTATTATTGAAAACTTTGGTGAATCTGCAAGTAAGAATAATGAATTTGTTTGGTTGATCATGGCATTCAAAGAATTAGAGATCACTGACTCATTGACGAAATGATATTGAAACGCAATTAAAAAAAACAGTGATGTTTATTGATATTTTTGTGTGGGAGGTGTTTTTATACGATTAAATCAACTAGTTCCGAAAGGTAGTTGGTTCGTCATTGGTGTTTAGCTACAGGTTTTATTAGATATTTGGAGAGCATGTTAATGCCTTTAAATTGAAGGTCATTACTTTCATTTTATAATCGCTTAGCTTAAATTGGTAGCTATACCTTGCGAGTATTTTTTGCCGTATTAATTTCTGTTTTTATTGATTCCTTTCCTGCATTAATACTTAATTATTATTTATAAGGGGTAATAATTAAGTATTAATGCAGTGTATTATTTACTTGAGTTTATTACTAATTATTAAAGGCTATAATAGATTGGCAATTTCCCTTTTGGGGCCATTAAAAATAAATCGCTTAGATTGTAAAGTCATATATCTTGGTGTTTAAAGGTAACATCACTGAAATTATAATAAAAACCCTGTAGCTAATCTATTGAATAAATAAATAAATATGATAAAAGTTGTGGAAATAACACCCAACTTAATTATAGATATAGATGAAATGAATTTTTTGTATTCATCATTAGAGTTTATCCTTAAATAATTGATTACGATAGCACAAAAGAAGAAGGGCAATAACACATAGGTTCTTGAAATGAAAAATATCGACAACATTATACCGATTAGCCCACTAGCCAATGCAATTATTTCAGTAGATGTTTCTTCATTTATTTTGGAATAGGCAGTTTTTATAGCTGTTGTTAAAGTAACTACGAAAATACTAAGATACGCAGTAAAACCGAAAAAACCTGTTTCAACAAGAGCTAAAACATAGCTGTTATGAGTTGTAAGAAAATGATAATCAAGAAAGTGTTTTGTGCCAATTCCAAAAACAGGGTTCATTGCAAATAGCTCCAAAGATAATATCCATGCAAAAATTCTCCCCATAGCACTATAATCTCCTGAAGTTAATTCACCCATTCTCGAAGGTGCTACAGCCAGTAATGCTAAACATATTAAGCCCGCCATTATAAAACCACCGGTTGAGCGCTTTTTAATGATATAAAAGCATCCTAATCCTGCAATTAAAGCGAGCATAGAGCCGCGCGAATTTGTTAATACTACGGTGTAGGATATTATCAATAGTGATAAGGCCCAAAAGGCTTTAGTAGTGAGTTTTGTTTTTTGATAAAAAATTTTATTATATATGTATGGAGCAAACGCAATTAGGAGCATCCCTAAGTCATTAGGATCTTCTAATATACCATACCAAACAACTTGAAGTTCACGCATGGCACTTTTCCCTGACTCTTCGTTAAAAGTTGATAATATACCTCGCGATAATGGCTCTAATCCCCCCCAGTTCGAGCCAACAGTAACTTGTAGATGGCATTGATAGCAAATAAAGAGAATTGTTAAAATAATATAGAATATGAATTTATCTAGCTGCTTACTTGATGATATGGCTGTTTGGGTAAGTAAAAATATAATAGCTGTTGCAAGGACTTGGTTAAAGTATACTGATATGGTCGAAAATTGATTATTAAAGATATTTGATAGAACCATGAACAAAATGAAGGCAATTAAAAATACGAAAGTTCTATCAGTAGTTATTTTTTTGTTTTTATCTAAAGCGATAAACAACATAGACAACACACCTAGAAAATTAAAAAGCATATTCCAGTTAAAATATAAGGCTGGTATCCACTCTGCAGGGCGAATCAAATACACAATTATCGTAAGTACAAGAATTAAATATGCCATAGTTATAGGTTCCTTTTTCGAAAAATCATATCTATTTGTTTTGGAAAAATAAAATTAAAAAGTGAAGGTGCTAAATGTAGTAAGCGAGCAAAAATAAGGCTTAATAATATTGTAAGGAAAAAGGATATATATGGTTGGTTTATTATTTTAAATACTTGAGTTATTGAAACAAAAACCAATGGATGGATTAAATAAATAATTAAACTATCTTTTCCTACGATGGATAAGGAATCAACTGCAAATGACGGCAGCAAGGAAGAGATATGATAAATACCGGGAATTGCAATAAGCATAAAGAAAGTGTAATAAAAGAGTAGCGCTGGTTCAAAAATAGAAGGAATAATACCACCAGCTAAAAACAGCTCCCAGCCTACAATGTAACTGATAATAGAACATAAAATAAATGATATTATACAGAAATATTTTGGTAACCAATGGTGAGAAATAAGCCTTTTGTGGATTCTTTGGTAACAAATACCTATAAAGAATATAAATGAAACTACATGCAAAGATAGAGGGGCTTTAGTTAATAAGTCGTCATCAACTAAGCCAACACTAAGCCATGTGACAAATGAAATTATTAAAGCAATAATTTCAAATTTAAATGCAAATAGTCTGATGAGGTAAAGACTACAAAGACAAGGAAGGAACCATAAATACATAAAGCCGGAAGCCACTTTGATATCAGCTGGAGACGCAAAAAAAAGTGCTTTTAAGTAGTTAGTAAAAAACAGGTATAAATTGTTATTTTCATAAAAAATAAAATTTAAAATACTGGTCCCTGATAAAAAAATGAAAAAAGGCCACCAATGGTTAAAGTTTTTATTAATAAATTTTTTTAAAGGTAGGTTGTTGATTGGCCGCGTGAAAGTTAATAATAAAAAACAGCCTGCGGCAAATGCATCACAGAAGGGCCTAATCCAATCATAAACATTTGTTAAAAGGGAATTGTGTTGAAGAACTATACACAAGATTAAAAAACCTTTGGCAGAGTCTAAATATTTATCTCTTTTTATCACTTTGTGAGTACTTGTTATCATTCTAAAGAGGCATGCTTGTGCGGTTATAGAAGCTGCTAGCTTCACCAAAACCAGATTTTTGGATGACCTTTTTCATGGCTATATTATCTTCACGTGTATCTATATAGATTTTACTATATGCTTGATTTTTTCGTAGGTAATTGACACAACTTATTAATCCAAAAGTGGCAAAGCCCTTTCCTCTATATGAAGTGTCAGTATAGACAGGACCTATAATACAATCCTCTTTTTGCACCTGATAATGATTACATTGTCCAAAAGACAGTAATCCGTCAGAAGTTATTTTATTATTAAAAATAACGATGTATAGCGCATTTCTTTTCGTCATTAACTTGATAAGTAATTTTAATAATACGACTGAAAACTTATAGCGCCTAATTAAGAGGATAATATTTTTTAATGTGGATATGGGGGAATATAACACTTTGAATTGCGCATGATCATCTCGCTGTATTACCACACTAGGTTCATATTTAATGTTAAGTGCAGAATTAATTTCATAGATAAATTGTTTCATATTTTTCTTCTAATTGTTATTTGCCATTAAATAAGAACCTTAATAGCGTGTTTGGTTTAATGATAAAATTATGTATTAAAAATGTTATTATAAGTGTTACAGATATAATAAAGAACAAGTTAAAGTAGTTATATTGATCAAATAACTCAATTAAAATCAAACCTATAAAAATGACTACTATGTGATGAAAAAGATAAACTGTATATGCTGAGTCCGAAAGAAATGTACTTAGTTTTGATGGTTTATTGAACCAAGTAGAAAATAGTTTAAAACAGATAAAGACTAAGCAGAGAGTACGGATACTATCCAAGTAAAATAAAGAAATCGCATCTACAGTTAAATAAACAGATTTTACGTAAGTTAATATAAAATATAATCCAAAAAGTACCCAAAACTTAATGTTATTAAGCTGTTTTAACAAATGAGAAGAGGTGGTTAATATTAAGCCAAAAATAAAAAAGGGAGCATAGAAGAAAACCTCATATAAATCGACAATACCAAAAGTGTCAATATGAAAAGTATTAATCAGTTTATAGCCGAGCATTAAAGCTAAACTGAAAAAAGGGAAAATAAATATTAAGGTATATATATCAATGGATGCAATTTTTGAATTTATTTTTTTTGATAACTCTTTTAGGTAGGTACTACTTAGAAAGTATAAAAATGCGGTAAAAGAAAAATACAAAATTAAAATATTTAAAAACCATAAATGAGATAGCCACTGCCCAGTCAAAAAATACTCTTTGATACCTAGATTTAACCAGCCCTTACTATGCAATACAAGTGCTTGTACAGAATTTAAAAGAACCGCTGTTGACAATAAGGGAATCACTAATCTCAATAAGCGCTTTGAAATAAATATATTAATAGGGTATTTTCTTAAGGTTAATAAGCAAAAATATCCTGAAATTATAAAAAAAGTGGGCATTCTAAATTCATGAATAATCTTAATTAAAATATCTGTAAAAAAAATAGAATTTTCTGAATGTATTACCCAAGTAGAGTTAGGCCGATAGATTTGTGATGCATGTAAAACGATCCCTAATATCATTAGAATGCCTCGCATTGCATCCATGTAATAAATTCTTTCTATTTTCTTTTGCATGCTGTGTTAATGCCTTTCGTGAATAAATAATAACCCCTAGAGGTTAAATGGATACCGTCTTTTAGGTAATGTTGACTCTTATTAGAATGATCAAGAGTATCATTGACATTAAAGAAAGTAATTCTTTCTTTTACTAATGATAATTCATAAATCAATTGATTAAATTCGGTAAACGAATTCCATGCTCTCTTTCTTTTTGGTGAGTTTTTAATAGATATTATATATATTTTACTCAGTGGGTATAACTGATTAATTAAAGTTAATAACTTTATATAATCTTTATAAACGCTATCGATAGTTTTACCATTGCTTAAGTCATTTTCGCCAGCATAAATTATTATTAATCTTGGCTTTATAATAAGCACTGTTGAATTTAAATAACTAATGATATTTGATATATGGGACGAGCCTAGGCCTCTATTCAGCCATTCCCCACAATTCAGATGATTTTTCGGTTTTAAATTTAAAATTGAGGAACTACCTAATAATAAATTAATCTGTTTTTTTACTTGTAACTTGTCTTCTTGAATATAAAAAGCAATATCTTTGTTCATTTTATTATGATAAATAAATTCCTTTATATGAGAGTAACCCATATAAAATAACCCAGCAGCCATTATTACGGCTAAAAGTTTAATGATAGCTGGATGCATGTTTGTAATTAGGATGTCATTCTTCGAAGCAATTGCTCTAACATACGTGAGCTAGTTCGAAAAATGTTAGATTTAATTACGGTTGGTTGGTTTGATGTGTTAATCGTTTCTGGATTTATATTATCAAACTTTTGAGTGGTAAATTTATCCTTGTTTTGACCTAAAAATTGACATAAACCGTGAAAGCGTTTAAGGCAAATTTTATCTACTGCATGCCCTCGAAATTGATTCTTTCTAATGCGTTTAATCCATTCAAAAGAATGCAAGACGATAGTACAAGAGTGACGTTGTTGTTGGTACGCTTGAGTTAACACATGTTTAATTTCAGACAGTGAGCAGGCTGTAAGCTGTAAGTGGCGGTTATGCTCGCCATAGTCTTTAAAATAGGTGACTGGGTATTCTAGCACTCCTTCTATTTTGGTAACATCCTGTAAATTAGTACCTGTATCCATGTTACAAACGTTATTTAAATAGGGGACGTTATAGCTGGTGTCATAGAGCAAATTATTATTGTGTAATGCTTTTAGTGTATTAAAATCACCGCCATAATTCCCCGCTCTAAAAGAGGAGATGTTTTTTGCTCCAGCCTCTTCTAGTAGTTCTAAGCCCACTTTAATAATGCTTGTTTGCTCAGTTTCAGAGTAGTCTTTGATATTCTGCCCTAGCTTTTTGTTTTCTAGGATATGTGCGCCAGTAGTGTTAAACCATTCGGTATGAATATGTAATCCAACTTCTTGATCATAAGTATTTATTTTTTCGATGAGTTGCTGAAGAGGCTTTTTACCATATTGTAAAGTGAATAATGGCTCTACAAAAAAGGTAGCATTTAGGCCATATTCTTTAAATGTTTCTAATTGATGGGTTACACCAAAGTCACCTTGAGGTGTTTTTCCGTAGATAGCACTGTCGATGTCTTTTTCGAAATCGTTATAGAGTAACCATAACTCAGTGTCTATGGTTATAAAAACGTTTAATTTTTTCATGTTTTTCTTTAGTTCTTATATTATGTTAGTTATTTTATTCTTATTTACTGTGGAGTTGCAATGCCCCAAGTGAGAGGGGAGATCGCCTTTTTTGTCCTAAAATATCTTCTTTGGGGAAAAGGTTATCCAAAGTGCTTACTTTATTAGCCACACTAACGGATGTTGCTGGTGTTGCATAATAATATACTAGCCTAAGAAATGCCTCTCTAATGTTATAGGATTCATCGGCAAACTGTTTTTTATCAGCAAGCCAGGTGGGTGTTATAGTATTTTGTTGTTCACCTAGTTGCGGATTAGTTATATGCTTATTATCATCGTAAGATGGATTGATACGATCGAAGATAGAACTTGGTAATGATTTTCCTCCATTCCAATAAAGGTTGTTATTCAAACTATATCCATCGAGATGATGTATTAATGTATCTGAAAAATCTGTATTGTCTTCAAATTCGCCCATGCCCATGCTACCTGTAGGATCTGACCAAATGTTATTAAATAAATTGATATTGGTAGGTCTTTGGTTTTTTCGTTCTTTTGTTATTCTAACGGCAAATGCGCTACTAGGTAGGTTGCCTGTAATAGTATTGTTATAAAAATTGATATCTTTAGCTCCTTTTACCATAAAAGGAGCACGCATTGATATTGGGCTATTGCCGATCATTAAGTTATTAAATATATTTACATTATGCGCTTCATAGTAAGACTTTCCATCTTCACCTACAAGTACAAAGCCTTGCCCATGTGAGCCCTGCCAATTCAAAAAAATGTTACGTGTTACGTCTATATTTTCTGAACCATGAAACCTGTCTTCATCGTTATTACTATCTTTAATAACTATAAAGCTCGATGATTTTTTCGTTTGCTTGCGATTACTTTTTGGGAAGTCGTTAAAAAATATATTATCATTTACAGTAATGTTCGCGACACTATTAATATCTATGTGTTCATCAGAATCACCCTGGTTGTAGAACATATTACATTCTACTTTTACATGTTCAGCGCCATAATTAATCTTAAGTAAATCATTATTAAAGCTATCGTGAATAATATTATTACGTATTGCGATATTCTTTACGGTTTTTTTACCACCACCATCTATATGAACTACTAGCGGTGATGATTCTGGAGAATTATGAGTGATTTCAAAGCCTTCGATAGTAATATTTGACGCTTTATCGGTTAATACTACTATTCTCTGGTTATGAGTGAGTTTCGTTTGATAGGGTATCTCTGACTTCAATAGTAAGCCTTTAGGAAACGCTTTTTCTATGCGAATACGTCCAGTATAAGTACCAGGTTTTATAATTAATGTATTTCCATCGGCTATTTTATATAGCGCATACTTAATTGTTTTCCAAGGATGCGCCCAACTTCCATCGGCTTTATAATCAATTCCGTCATGTGATACATAAAAGGCTTTGCCAAGAGTAGGTGTTTGACTGCAAATGGGATTACTTGTTTCAGCATGTAATGAATATATAGGGAAAAAAAATGGCAAGGTTAATATGATTTTTTTTATTATGTCTAGCATAGTGAGGCCTTTGGCGCTTCGTGCAGATAGTAGGTTTAGGTTGGTATTGTGTTTTTAGTGAAATAAAAGTGTAAAAAAAAACCGACTTAATAAAGTCGGTTTTTAAAAGTTATACCTGAAGACTAAAGAGAGCGTCTTCTTCTACCTGCGAAACCAGTAGCAATTAAACCTAAACCGAATAGAGCAATTGCAGTAGGCTCTGGAACAGTACTTATTTTAATGCCAGCAACTAATTCATTGGTTGCTTGTTCAACAGTAACGAAACCTACACATAAGAATTGCTCTTGAGGACCACATACACTCACATCAGCACCAAGTACTGATAAGCCCGATAAACGTGTAGTAACCATGTATTCTGTATCGCTCCAACCTTCAATTTGTTCGCCAGCAGCGTTCTGTAGAAAAAATGGAACTGAAAATTCTAAATAGTCGTCACCAACTACAATACCCGTAGCTCCTACAGGAATCGTTAAGGCAAAAACATCGCCACAACCATTAATATTGTTACCTTGACCGTTTGCTTCGCCATTTCCATCTGTACAAACACCAGCTTGACTGTTAGGTGTTTCATGAAACGCCATAACATAGCCTAATTGAGGAGCAAAGTATGGATTATTAGCTGGGTCTGTTAATTCAGCCGTACTATCACCTTCGTCGTTCCAAGCTGCAGGCGTAAGTGATAAAGCATCAAAAACCAATCCGCCTTGAAGGCTGTCACCAATAATAACCCAGTTTTCATGAGTTAAACCAGTGCCTTCAGCAAAGTCTGAATCATTAGTTAACATATTTCCTGTTATAGGGCTGTCTATTTCTAAACTACTTTGTGGGTTACCAGCACCTGCAGCCGGTGTACCCCAAGTTAATTTAGTTGCAAGTGCTAAATCATCGCCATCAACATCGCCATCAAAATCGCTATCGATAATAGTATTACCGTTAACGCTTAAATCATTTTCGCCAGGGCCTACAGAAGAGTTACCAGTAGCAACAACATCATCGCTAGTATAAGCAGTATTAGTAGTTCCAGTATAGCTAGTAAAGCCAGCTTGGTTATTATAAGTCCATTCAGTAACAACGCCGGCACTTGCTGTAGTTGCTAAGGTTGCTGCTAATACTGCTGCACATAATTTAAGTTTAGTATTCATAATCATTCCTTGCTATCTAATAGCTATTTAATAAAATTGGGTACGTTTGTTATCTGAACTGTATAATGCATCTGTCGTGCCATGTATTTAAATCTCTTTATTTACAGCGCGTTACGTGGTTCTTTGTTTTTACTATTGTCGTAATTGTAAAAATTCCTGACAAAAAATTAACGTGACCTTAAGCTTTCTTTTAACGCTGATACTTCTTGCATACATTTATTTACACAAGGTGTTGATTGCCATTCTAATCTACTATTTCCTCTTAACTTTAGTGCATTTACTAATTTTGATTTTTTATGAGCTGATGGCGTGCTGACATATTGGCCTTCACTAATAAAACTGTAACTAACTAGGTAATACTTGTTATCTTTCATTACAGTACTTACTTGAACCGTTTTTAGGCTTTCACGCTTTAATAGTGTCCATTCACCTGAGATAAATTCATTAAGATAAAAATCTGCTTTGTTATTAAGGGTAATAGCACTAAAAAAATATGAGGTCATTTGCCCACTAGAATTATTTACCGTACAAGATTTTATGTAATTATGTATGCTGGGCTGAGGACTATGGTCATTCATCATTAAACAATCTTCAGGAATTGGCTTTTGAGTTGAGGTTAAAAGTATATCCTTACTGTAAGTAGAGCTTATTACGATCACAAATAAGCAAGATATTAATGAAGGATATGATAATTTAGTTGTAGAAGGGGGAATTGGGGGAATAATGTTTTTAGAGTCATTATTGTCAACTAATCGTTGGCCGAAATAAAATAAGGCTAACATATAAGGAATATAAATATACCAACCAAAAGAGTTATGATCCTGCATTAACTTGCTTTCCATATTGGTATAATGCCCAACTAAAATAAGTAAGGTGATTCTTATCCAATTAGCAAATAGTGCTCCAAATATAGCAAAAGCTACAAATATAAATGCATGTTTATAGTTTTTAATATTGAGAAAAATATACAAGCTAGATATAGCTAGTGAAACAATTAAATACCTAAGACCGCTGCAACCTCCTGCAATTTCAAACACCCCCTCTGGTATAGTAATCAAATTTTCTTCTACAAAAACAGGGACTCCCGTAAATGCCATTAACTGAGTAACTGCTAAAGTTGAGATACTTTGTAGCGTTGTTGTCAAACTTCCCCATACGGGTACAAGAAAAATCAGAAACAATGCGGGAAATAACATTTTAAAAGAACATTTAAAAATAACGGCAGTACAGCTACTTATTACGAGTATTAAGGCTACTCTATAGCCCGTTGAAAATTGGGCAATAGTAAAAACATACAATAAATAACAGCTAATCAAAAGGCAGGTGATCGCTATGAAATTGAGTTTGGAGCGAAATATTAGTTTATTTTCCTCCCATAAAATAAAGTAAAGATATAAAGAAATAACAGGGATTAAAAAAGCATGGGAGTAGGTACCGTCATCAAAACTGTACTGCCAAATATTAAAAATAATAGGCAATTGAAATACTGTTATCACACAATATAAAAGCGCCAACATAATTAGAGGAGAATATTTATTAGTCAAAAGCACAAGTGTTCCAAAAAAAGTAATGAAAAAGAGCCTTGAAGGCTCTTTTTATTTAAGTGATGTAATTAAGAGTTAATGGCTTTAATTTCTGTTTTCCATTTCTCTTTTTCTGTATCACTAAACGAATTGACTATTTTTTGCGCCTTAGTTTTTTCACCATTTTGACTATAAGCTTGTGCTAGATGTAGCAAAATATCTTTATCATTAGGTGCTAGTTCATTAGCTTTACGTAATGATGCTATTGAATCAACTAAGTTGTTTTGCTTGAGCAAAACAATACCTACAGTATCTAATATTTGTGGGTGGTTCGGTACTAGAGCTAATGCTTGTTTTGCGTGTTTTAATGCTTCAGGTAATTGGTTGTTTTGATATAACACCCAAGCTAAGTTATTTAGAGCAACAACATCATTAGGTTTTTTATCAAGCATTTTCTTATATTTTGCTATGGCGATATTAGGTGATTCTACTATGTAAAGTTCTGCTAATATTTTTTGATAAGCTACATTTTTAGGATTATTGACTAATTCAGACTCTAAAAATGTGATTGCCTCTTTTTCTTGCTGAAGCCCTCTATATGCGGTAACTAAATATAAGCCAGTAAATGTATTTTTATTAACTGCATTCGAACGAGATAAATAGTCAACAGCCTCTGTGAAGTTATTCCTAGACAATGCCACTTGTCCTTGTAACCTTAATACAAACGCGTGTTGTGGTTTTATTTTTGCGAGTTCATTTATTTTTCTTGAGGCACTTTCTGTGTTTAGTGTAGCAAGTAAATAATGGGCTTCTAACGAAAGTAACCTAAAATGAGTTCTTAATGACTCTTGGGCAAGACCTTGGCGTGTTATCGCTAAAGCATCGGTATAATTTCTTTGTTTTTCTAATAAGTCAATTTGAGAAATATAAGCTTCAGCATTACTAGGTTGTTCTGTACGCCACTTTTTAAAGAAAAGGTCTAACTGCTCGGGTTGTTTGTTTTTAATGTAAGCATCTACTGAAGCAACAAAAAATGTTTTTGGCAAAGTGCTATAGTCTGTGATGGTTTCCAGTAAATCAATTGCTTTTATGTACAGACCTTTTACCGTATAGCGTCGCGCTAAAATTAATTTTGGCCATATAACATTAGAGTCATCACTGATTAGTTGGTTAAGCTTAGTCTCTAGTTCAGCTTCATTGTTCAACGCGATAGAATTTTGAATGGCAAGGCGATAAGCAAAAGCATATTCGACATCTATCGCTAGGATCTTATCTATAAGTTCATTAGAAAGGGCATATTCTTTATCTTCAAAATGAATTACCGCTAAATTAAATAAAGGCACAGGGTTATTGGGAGCAAGGGTATTTGCTTGCTGAAAGAAAGATATAGCTTCAACTTTATTAGCTGACTTTTGTGCAATATTACCACTGAGTAAAATTGCAGAGACGTTATCAGGTTCTAACCTTAACCATTTACTAGCAACACTTGCCGCTTGTTCTTTTTTATCTTGCTTTAAGTAAGTTAATGCTAAAGCAAGGTTTGCTGGTTTTAATGTAGGTTCTAGAATAAGTGCTTGTTGTAGATCTTCAATTCCTGAAAAGTCATTGTTAAAGAGTTTAAGCAAACCTTGCTGAGTTTTTATTGTTGCGTTATTAGGCGCTAAGTCTAATGCTCTAGAGAACATTTTATCGGCAGATTGACTATTACCTTGCTGTGCGAGTTCAAGTCCCATACCTGCAAACAGGCTAGCGTCATCAGCCGAAAAGTTTTCAATACCGCTCAATGTTTCACTCATTTCATCGTTATACCCCAACTTAATTTGAGTGATGGCTAATACTTTATGAGCAGGGTGACTTTTTGGTAGACCATCGACGATCACACTGAGCTGAAAATAGGCTTGTTCGAAATTTTTCAAATAGAAACTACTTAAGCCAGAAATAAGTTGAGCTAATCCGTTATTGTTATTCATACTTGCTTTATCAGCAAGCTCTTTTGCTGTGCTGTAGTCTTTATCTATAAAACTTAACTGTGCGGCTAACGTGTTGATCGTTGGGTGGTATTCATGGGATTTACGTAATTCTGCAAGATGAGGTCTAGCGAGTTCATATTCAGAGGCCTTTATTAAATTATGAACTGCTAATATTCGAATACCAAAATTTGTCGGCTTCAATGCATAATATGCTAAATAAGCATCGGCTGATTCTTTATATTTTTTTTGTTTACTAAACACGCTGCCTTTTAACAACCAAGCTTGCTGGTATTTATCATCTTGCTTTAACAAGCCACTTAACAACGACAAAGCTTTGATATTATCATTTGCAAAAGCAGCAATTAAAGCCTTACCTAATATAGTATGTGATGACTTATCATTAATGTCACTGGCTTGTGATATTAGCGTTTTTGCGGCTTCAATTTTATTTAAACTTAAGTTAGCCTGTGCCGCTATGAGAAGAGCGTAGATCTGATCATCTTCGCTTTCAAATGTATGCGTACCCAAGGTTTTTACTATGTCTTCAACTTTACCTAAAGACAATTGCGTTTTAGCTAGATGTAGTCGTGCTTGTTTATTATTCGGGTTCGATGTAATGGCACGTTCAAATTCTTTTTCTGCATTTTTAAAACTATCGGCATCTAAATAAATCTTACCTAATAAGTACCTGGCTTCGCTATGAGCAGGGTCATTTTGGAGGATGTTTTTTAGGCTGATAACCGCAGAGGGGCCTTCGCCTTGTTGAATAAATGTTTGTGCTTCTTTTAATAGTTCAGCGTTATCTTTTGGTGATGAACAAGAGATAAGTGTTAAAAGTAATGCAGGATAAAGCAGTTTACGACAGCGGTTATTCATTTGAAGTCCTTTTACATAACACCCCAAGCCTACAGAGGTTGAATTATGATATTAATGTTTTTATTATGCTCCCTAGTCTACTTACTGACGATCCTTTTGGCAATATGAAACATTATCCTTGGGATTAAACCTGCATTTCCAAATGGTCGCCAAGTTTTTACAAATTTATTTCTGTAGGCGTCAAAGTGTAACCCATGTGGTGCACAGAGTACCTCTCCCCTGTTCAATAATATTTTTAAGGCATAAGTGCCGGCAATACCCGCACATAAATTTACTGCCATGGGGGTCGATGGACCTCGTTTTTCAGCAAAACTTACCCGTGCTTTATCAACAAGGTAAGGGCGTTGTAACATGGCTGGTGATAAACCGATGAGAAACTGAATAAGCTGATCATCTTCGGTTTCTTTATCTTCAAAGCGAAAATATTCTTCAAAAGACATTTTATTTGGCATAAAGCATAAAAAGGCACAGCCCATACCTAGTGGAGCCGCAGTGATCACCGGAATGTTTTTTTCGTAACATTTTTTAAAAACAGTTTTTCTTGCATCCAGTGCAAAAAAATCAAGGGCATCAACATATAAGTCTACACCTTCAAGGAATTCGTCAACATTGTATTCGAAGACACCTTTAGGAAATGATTTTATATCAGCTTCAGGGTTAATATCTCTAGCCATACGCTCCATTACATCAACTTTTTGTTGGTTGAGTGTGGACATAAATGCGCCAGATTGACGGTTGAAATTATGTACTTCAAAGTCATCAAAGTCTGCAATATTGAAGTTAGCAATGCCTAGTCTGGCTAGTGTAAGTAAATGAATACCACCAACACCGCCGGCTCCTGCTATGGCAATACGTTTACTTTGCAGCTGACTTTGTTCTTCTTCTGTCACCCACCCTAAATTTCTGGAGAAAGCTTTCTGGTAGTTAAACATTGTTAGTCCTTGAAGAATGTATTGTGTTCTATCATATTAGCTAATATAAATGCTATGAGTATGTAAATACTATAATAAAAAATAAAAAAATCGCCATAATGAATGTTCATTTACAGCGATTTTTATTAATTGAGTACTTAAGTTGTAGGTTTTATTTTAATAAGCCACAAGCATCAAAGATTTCTTTAGTTGAAGTAAGTGCCTTGTATTCATTATGCGCAGTTACGATCACTAAAACATCTGCCCAGATGTCTACATCGTGTAAAGATTCGATACGATCACATTGCCATGCCGTAACATGTGGGTCGTGATATTTAACTTCATAACCCATTTGTAGAAGAGACTGTAATATAGGCTCTGCTGGTGTTTCACGGCAATCATCAACATCTGGTTTATAAGCAACACCTAAAATAGCTATTTTTTTAGCTTGAGAAACTTTAGCTAATTTGTCGATTTTTTCTGACACAATAATAGGTCGTTGATCGTTGATATTACGGGCTAGCCTAACGAGCTCACCTGCTTTTGTCGTTTCAACTAAAAACCAGGGATCAATTGGAATACAATGTCCGCCTACACCAGGCCCAGGGGTTAATACGTTAACTCTCGGGTGACGATTAGCAAGTTTTATGACTTCATAAACATCAACTTTGAGCTCTCCACATATTTCAGAAAGTTCATTAGCAAATGCTATGCCTACGTCGCGTGAAGTGTTTTCTACCAATTTAATACATTCAGCTGTAGTCAAATCAGTTAAGAATACCTCTCCATTAACAAAACTTTGATATATCGCTTTAACTTTTTGTTGAGCAGAAACACTTTCTGCGCCAATAATCCGATCGTTGTTTACTAATTCATGTAATGTTTGTCCTGGAATTGCTCTTTCCGGACAATGAACTACATCGATATTGAGCCCTACTTCAGCAAAGCGCTCAGCTACAGCCATACTCGTTTGAGGGGAAATGGTCGATTCAACAATAACAGTTTGGCCATCTTTAGCTACTTTAGCTATAGCATCGGCTGCAGCAAATACATAACTGCGATCGCAACGACTATCTTTATGTGGCGTTGGTACTGCAACAAGGTAGGTATCACTTGAAGGTATTGTTGTTGATGCTTTCAAAAATCCTTGTGAAACGACTTTAGTAATAAGTTCAGGCAATCCTATTTCGTCGAATGGGCACTCTGCATTATTAATGCTGACTACTTTTTCTTCATTTAGATCTACGCCTGTTACAGCATAACCAGCTTCAGCCAATAAACTGGCAATAGGTAATCCCATATACCCCATGCCTACAACAGCAATTGTTTCGTTTTTCGCAATTATCCCCTTGTTTACTTCAGTATTATTATCAGCGGTAATTATATCTAAAATATATTCGGCAACGTGTCCATCACCAAAAGGGTTTTTCCATGAATAATCATCACGACTTAACCATTGCTTCGCGGCGTTGACTGCTTTTTTAGCATCACGGCCCACTAACTCACTTGCTCCTACTTCAACGGCTTCTGGACGCTCTGTATTTTCTCGTAACGTTAAGCTAGGAACGCCTAATAAACAGGCTTCTTCTTGAATACCACCAGAGTCAGTCAAAATTAACTTGGCATTTTTTTGAAGTTGAATGAAGTCTAAATAACCAATAGGAGGAATAAGCTGTAAGTAATCAGGAATTTCAATTGAAAATTCTTTTAATTTAGATTGTGTTCTAGGGTGAATAGGCCAAACGATTTTTTGATCGTAGTTCATGTGCATTTCATTGAATAAATTCAACAATTCTAATAGATTGGCTTGAATGTCAACGTTTGACGCTCTATGTGCCGTGACTAAAAAGTATTCACCTGATGTCAGTTTTAGATCAGATAAAATGGTACTTGTTTGTGCCGAAATCTCTAAGTGTTGAAAAAGTGAATCTGATACAGTATTACCCACTGTGTGAATTTTATTTGTATCAATGCCTTCACTTTTTAAAATATTCTCTTGATTCGGTCCTACAGCAAATAAATACTCACTGATGTGGTCTGTCATAATACGGTTGGTTTCTTCAGGCATCGTTCGGTCGTAACTACGTAAACCTGCTTCGATATGGCCTACCTTGATATTAAGTTTTGATGCGGTTAGTGCGCCAGCTAATACGGTGTTTGTATCACCTTGAACGAGTACGACATCTGGTCTTTCATCCAAAAGAATCGGTTCCATTTTTATTAAAATGTTACCTGTTTGGTTGCTATGTAAGCCAGAGCCAACGCCTAAATTATAGTGAGGGGCTGGTAAGTGTAATTCTTCGAAGAAAATACTGTCCATTTCCTTGGAGTAATGCTGATTTGAATGAATGATAAAATAAGGAATATTTCGTTTTTCACACTCTCTTATTACCGGTGCCATTTTTATTATTTCAGGGCGAGTGCCGACAATGATGCCTATTTTCATTCTTGTGTCCTTGTTATTTTTCACTAATTTTATAATTATTAAATAAATATTATATTTCTACGGTATAGCCTACCAGACTATACTTTATTTTCATGTTTTTTTTGTCGGCTATTATTCTTTTTTGAAAGGAGTTATTCATTTGCATCATTAGGATAAAATGATGCATTAGTAAGGGGAATTTAAAGTTGGCTTCGAACTTCTTTTTGAATCTCTTTATATAAGGTTTTAAAACCGCTGGTTAAGTTCTCTAAGAATATATCCGCATGAATATAATATGGTGCTCGTAGGCCATGGTAATCAATAGGTTCACCTATTTGAATGTAATTAATTCCGACGAATTTCATACTGCGTGCTAAGCGTGGTTCCATCATCACAAAAGCGTGTTTAATACCTTTATCAATGGCCAAGGTTCCTGCGACCATATATAAGCCAATAGCGATAAAAGGAAAACAGCGTAATTCGGTTTCAGAATAAGTACTTTCACTAATGGCACCAATTGCTGAGCCTTTAAAGCGATCTGATTTACGACGTCTAAAATCAGATTTTACGGCTAAGCGGGAAAATTCGCCGATTTCTGAACGTTTGAAGTTTTCGGGCTTGTACCTGTCATCTTGAATCGCGTCATAGCAAAATTTTTCTATTGGTAGTAATTCATCTTCAGAACTTGAACAGACAATTCTGACACAGCTTGTATAGTTTTTGGTTGGTTTATGTTGAATCATTGCAAATATAGAATGGGAATCAAACTCATCCATTTCCATGCCGTTATCTTTTTGATGTTCAAAGGCTAGTTCTTCACAATAAACATTATGACGTATTTTAAAAACCTCCTCTCTAAGCTCTTCTGTAAAAGCATACTGAGGCTTTAAAAATTGTGTAAAGTGCTCGGCAATGTTACCTGCATCATGGTTCACCTTTAGCGAAGCAACTTTTTTTGCTACATTGCCAATAATAGGTGAATTCAATATTAATTTACCAAGGCTCATCTGCTCTTCCGTCTGTCGTCGTGTTTTATATTCGCGATAAAATAAGAATTGCCTCGCGATAGAGTAACACTCAATGAATGGATCTTTGTCTCACTTAATGAGTATAGCTAATAATATACCTAATATTTGAGAATTATCAGTAATAATTGATAATTTTTTTAGTTTCAACCTAACTTAATGGGCAATACTTGCTCTGCTGTTTTTAGACCGATATCGAATAAGGTTTGTTTTTGTTCTGTTGTCATATTGAAATCAACGGCGGAATGATTACCAATATTCACCACTACGGTGTTATGCCAAAAGGCATCATTAATATATTCTCGTGAAATTGTGGTCATAAAAGTACGTATAAGCAGAGTGACATATTTATAAATTGGGAAAAAACCTTTAATTTCAACAGTATTGTTTTCATGTTCACCTTTAAGCCTAAAGCACAATACGGGGGTTCCGTCTTTTGCCCAATCTCGATGTAGGGCATCTTCAGACAAAATACTACCGTCAACCATAACGTGATCACCAAAAGATTTAAAACTAAATACTAAGGGAATTGACATAGAAAACCGTACAGCCAGTGATACTTTTACGTCAGGAGTTCTTTCTTTATCAAAAATAACCGGTGTTCCTTTAGCAACATCCGTAGCAACAATGTGAAGGTCATAATCAAGTTCAGCAAAGGTTTTTCCATTTAACAGTTCATCCATCCACTGTTCAAAACGGTCACCGGAACTCAGGCCACCATATCTTATTAGTTTTAAAAGTGAAAAGCCTCTGAATTGGTTGTAATCTGTTGTTAGTGCAATGTTTTTTATTTCTTTTGGGGTCAGTCCTGCGGCAAATAAACTACTGACAATGCTACCGCCTGACACGCCGACGAGATGGGTGAAGTCAACATCAAATTCTTGTAAAGCGTACAATATTCCAACGTGTGCAGGTAGACGAGTGCCTCCACCTGCAAATATAGGAACGACGGTTTTTGTTGCAGCCATAAGGTATGTAGACCTTTGATTGAAAAATCACTGTCATGTAATGACACACTAATTTTTCAGATAATTATAATTACCCGTAATGATAGCTGTTTTTGAGAGAAAAACGCAGTAAACTTACTGATAATAAAAATAAATTTTAAACTAATGGAGTCAAAAAATGCGGAAAGGATCACTGTTTATCCTTATGTTTTTATCGTTATTTACAAATTATGCGGTAGCAGATCTCGCTGATACTGTTGCTAAGGTGAAACCGTCAATTGTAGCTATTGGTGTTCATACTCCTTCTGCTCGACAAAAAAACAGTTTGAATGGCAGTGGTTTTGTTATTGGAAATGGTCAGTATGTAGTGACCAATTATCATGTTTTACCGAAAGAGTTGGATGATACTCTTTTACAAAAAATGGCAATTTTTACCGGCACGGGAAAAACAGCGAAAGTGCGCACTGCAGATATTGTCGCGAGCTCTCAACTTCATGATCTAGCTGTTTTGAAAATTCATGGTTCCCCTTTACCCGCAATGAAGTTGGCTGCAGACGATTTTCGTCGTGAAGGGAGCTCTGTTGCGTTTACTGGTTTTCCTATTGGTGCTGTTTTAGGACTTTACCCAGTAACTCATCGCGGTATTATCGCTAGTATTACACCGACAATAATTCCGGTTGATGATGTGAGTAAAATAAGCATCAAGATGTTGAAAATGTTACGTAACCCATATTTAGTTTACCAGCTTGATGCAACTGCGTATCCGGGGAATAGCGGCAGTGCTTTGTACGATACCCAGTCAGGTGACGTCATCGGAATTGTTAATAAGGTTTTTGTACAAGAAACTAAAGAAGCGGTGATCAGCAAACCCAGCGGTATAACTTATGCTATTCCTGTCAAGTATTTATCGCAGTTATTGAAAAAGCATAAGATTGATTATCTAGCGAAAAATTAGAATATTGCTGAACTCACTATTCACCAGTCGATCTCAATTTTTGCCATTTTTTCTGTTGTGAAACTAATGTTGAGATTGGCACTAAATCAATTTCTAGCTGTGCTAACAAGGGAATAAGACGATTGAGTGCAGCAATGCTTTCTGGGTGAGGGTGTGCAATAGCAACAACAGACTGGTGTTGTTGCGCATAGTCGATAAGCAACATAAATTGTCGATCAATATAATCACTGTTTAATTCATTATCTAAAAAGAACTGCCGATGTGTGGTCGGAACGCCAAATTTATTTGCAATACGTTCAGCTTTGGTTCTGCCCGTAGTAACACTATCAACAAAAATTAAATTCCGTTCTTTTAGAAAGCGCATTGTCCATACCATAGGGGTATAAAGCTTGGTTAATTTACTGCCCATATGATTATTTATACCCAGTGCAAAAGGGATCTCTGCAAAAGCGAGTGATAGCTCTTGGCGGATTGCTTGTTCACTCATTCCTGAGGTAAGTGCCCCAGGCCCGAGTTTTTTACCATTTTCTGCTTCCATTGGAATGTGCAGAATAACATCTTGATTATTTTTAAAGGCCTGTTGAGCTAACGTCTTTCCGAATGGGGTATGAGGCAAAATAGCGTAAGTAATTTTTCCTGGTAAGGATAGGGCGGCAGCATCACTTTGTCGATAACCTATATCGTCGATAATAATGGCAACTTGGGCATTTTTAGCGGTAACATCTTGTGAAAATATCGTTGTCACAAGTGTAAAAAAAAATAAGAAAAAAGAACGCACAAAAACCTTTCGAAAGTTGAATTACTTTGATGTTTTTAGGTTATCAGCTGAAAAAGTTAAAATCGAGGATAAGTTACTTTTATATTGGATGAATGATTACTGTAGGCTATTTAAGCCATGCTTTAGGATTAACGGCTTGTCCGTTACGACGAATTTCGAAATATAAGCCTGACTGAGCTTGGCCACCACTTTGGCCAACAAGGGCAATAGGTTCGCCTGTTTCAACTCGGTCGCCAACGGCTTTTAATAAAGCTTGGTTATGACCATATAAACTCATATAACCAGCACCATGATCAATTACTGTAACTAAACCATAACCCTTCAGCCAATCTGAAAATAATACCGTACCATTATGTATGGTTTTTACTTGTCTTCCGACGGGAGCGGCTAATAGAATACCTTTCCATTTCAAATAGCCTTGTTTTCTCGAGCCAAAACTATGTTTTATTTTGCCTTTTATTGGCCATGAAAGTTTCTTTTTTAGCTTTTTCAAACCGACTAATTCAACACTTCGCTGTGACAAAGCGGCAATTCGCTGTAAAGCTGCGACTAAGTTCTCTTCTTCAGCAACGAGTTTTGCTAATAGTTGTTTACTACTAAGGAGTTTTCTATTTAACGCCTTAATGGTTTTCTTTCGTTCACGCTTACTGTGCACAAAAGTTATTTTTTGTTCAGCTTGTTGCAGCTTTAATACTTTAAGGGCATTAGCTTGCTCTTGATGCTCTGTGGTTACCGCTAATAAATCGCTTAATACAATTTGAAATTGGTCTATTTCTTTAATGCGGGCACTATTTAGGTATTTATAATAGGTGACGGTACGTTGCACACTTGCTGGTTTTTCTTGATTTAATAACAGTTTAATATAGTCATGATGACCAGATGTATAGGCAGCTCTAAGCTGTTGACCTAATACTTTTTCTTGTTGTTGTTTTTGATGAGTTAACGATACCTTTTCTTGTGCAAGGCGTTTTAAATTTTTCTGGGTGAGTTGATAACGCGCTTGAGTTTCGATACTTGCCTTTGCTATTTTTGCAATGGCAATATCATCACTTTTTAATTGGTTTTCTAATACCGACCGTTTAGAGTTTGTTTTTTCTATGGCGCTTTTCTGCTGAGAAATCTGTTGCTGTACAGCAGACAAAGCTTGATCGGCTTCTTTCTTGTTCTGATCACTAGGTGATGATTGCTGAGCAAAACTCGCTGACATCCATAAACAGCTATAGCTGAATATTGATGCCAGTATCAATGTCTTTTTAGCGATTTTACTCATGTATATTAACTACCTGCTTAGATGAATTTCATCAATGACTGGCCTGTCATTTGTTCAGGTTGTTCCATACCCATTAATTGTAAAAGGGTGGGAGCAATATCACTTAACGCACCATTTTTTGCAGGTTGAGCTTTTCGACCAATGTAAATAAGCGGCACAGGCTCACAGGTATGTGCGGTATGGGCTTGTCCTGAGGTGTTGTCCATCATTTGTTCTGCATTACCGTGATCGGCGGTAATTAAACATTCACCTCCAGCTTTCTCTAAAGCAGCGACAACACGACCAACACTCGTGTCTACAGCTTCACAAGCCGCTACCGCCGCATCGAACTTTCCTGTATGGCCGACCATATCGCCATTAGGGTAATTACAAACGATAAGGTCATGCTCGCCACTTTCAATAGCGGCTACTAATTTATCAGTAAGTAATGTTGAATTCATTTCAGGTTGCAAATCATAGGTCGCAACTTGTGGAGACGGCACTAAAATTCGTTGTTCGCCGATGAATTCATCTTCTTTTCCGCCACTAAAAAAGAAAGTTACGTGAGCATACTTTTCCGTTTCAGAAATACGTAGCTGTGTTTTGTTATGCTTTGCTAACCATTCACCTAATACGTTATCAAGTTTAACTTTACTAAAAGCGACGTTGGTATCTATATCTGCTGCATATTCGGTTAGCATGACAAAGTTTGAAATCGCCGGGATTTTCTTACGCGCAAAGCCTGAGAAGTCTTTCTCAGTAAAACAGCGAGTAAATTGACGAGCTCGGTCGGCACGAAAATTCATAAAAATTAATGCGTCGCCATCGTTTACTTCAATTGCTTTATTGTTTTCGTCTAAAATGGCTGAAGCCGCGACAAATTCATCGTTTTCATCACGAGCATAAGCGGCTTGCAAAGCGTCTGTTGCCTTTGAATATTGATGTTGTGCTTCACCACTTACCATTAAATTGTATGCTAGTTCAACACGATCCCAGCGTTGGTCTCTGTCCATAGCGTAATAACGTCCAATAACTGACGCTATTTGCCCGCAGCCTAATTGCTGAAACTTATCTTGTGCTTTAATTAATGAAGCTTCTGCACTGCGTGGTGGTGTATCACGTCCATCTAAAAAGGCGTGTAAGTAAATTTTATTCGCACCTTTCTCTTTGGCAAGTTCAAGCATTGAAAAAATATGTTCTTCATGACTATGCACACCGCCTGGCGATAACAAACCAAATATATGCACCGCTTTGTCATTTTCTACCGCTTTATCAACCGCATGGTTTAAAACACTATTTTCGTTAAATTCACCATCGTCAATTGATTTTGTAATGCGAGTAAAGTCTTGATAAACAATGCGCCCAGCGCCTAGGTTGACATGACCAACTTCAGAATTGCCCATCTGTCCTTCAGGTAAACCGACTGCCATACCCGATGTGCCAATAAGCATATTAGGATAACGAGCATTTAAATCGTCAAGTACCGGTGTTTTAGCATGAAAAATAGCGTTCGACTCTTCAGACTCGCGGTATCCCCAACCATCTAAAATAAGTAATACGGTAGGCTGTTTATTTGGCATTTGAGTTTCCATAACTGTGAATATTAACGAATTGTTTGGCAGTATACCAAGGCAAAAAAAGAATTGCTTGTGTGCTTAGCGACAAAATATTACCGGCAAATTTCGTTGCTTTGGTGGTTAATCATCAACTAAAGCATCAAAAATAATATTTTCCTTGCCATAAAGGGTCATCGCGTAAAGTTCTTTTTGGGTTTCTGCCGTAATTCTGTATACTATCGGCAACTTTTTATTCAACAAAGATTTATTGTTTTTATGGATCAATTAATTATTTTTGCCGGTAATCATCCGGTATTAAGTGCCGCTTGGGCCGCTATTGTTGTGATGATTATTGTCACTACTATTCGAATTCAAATGTCGCCTATTAAGAAAATTTCGACACAAGAGCTTACTTTTTTAGTTAATCGCGAAGAAGGCGTAGTCGTTGATATTCGTACAGAAAAAGAATTTAAAGCGAGTCGTATTATAGACTCAAAAAATTTGGTTAAAGAGAAAGTGACAAATAATGATTTTGCCACCCTTGAAAACTATAAAGATAAACCCATCATAGTTGTATGTACCGCAGGAATTACTGCTGCCACTGTAGCGAGCCAAATGTTAAAAGCTGGCTTTACTAAAGTGAGTTTACTTAAAGGTGGTATGAATTCTTGGGTAAATGCAGGTTTACCATTAGTTAAAAAATAATAATGAGAAAGGTTTATATGGCTGTTGATATTTACACTAAAGTAACTTGTTTTTATTGTATGCGAGCAAAATCCTTATTAGAGCAAAAAGAAATTAGCTTCAATGAAATCAAGATCGATAACAATACTGAATTACGCAATGAAATGATCAAACGTAGCGGCGGTGTAACCGTGCCGCAAATCTTTATTGGTGAACAGCCTATCGGTGGCTGTGATGAGTTATTTGCATTACATGCCTCGAATAAATTAGATGAACTTTTAGCGAAAGCTTAAAAATTAAAAATAATAGCAAAAACAATAGGAAATAGAACATGTCTGACGAAAATAAAAACAATGCGGAAGCATCACCAGCGACTACTGAACAAGCGGTTCCACAATTTGCTATTCAACGTATTTACACAAAAGATATTTCTTTTGAAACGCCAAATTCACCGGCTATCTTCCAAAAAGATTGGAAACCTGAAATTCAATTAGATTTAGACACTAAATCAAATAAATTGGGTGATGATACTTATGAAGTCGTTCTTGCTGTAACCGTTACTGCAACCGTTGAAGGTCAAACAGCCTTTTTAGCTGAAGTTCAACAGGCTGGTATCTTTACTATTGGTAACTTACCTGAAGCACAACTTGCTCACACCATTGGCGCATTTTGTCCAACGACTTTATTTCCATATGCACGTGAGTCGGTAGCAAATTTAGTAAATCGTGGTTCTTTCCCACAAATTAATTTAGCGCCAGTAAACTTTGAAGCATTATTTGCTTCTTATGTTCAGCAACGCGCCGCTCAAGCAGAGCAAGCACCAGCGAGCACTGAAACTCACTAGTAATCTGTATTGTTAATGGCTATTTAGCCATAATAAAATGAGAATTGATGATATGTCGGAATTGTCGGCAAAAATCACGGTTTTGGGGGCAGGGTCTTATGGCTCTGCCCTTGCTATTTGTTTAGCACGAAATGGCCATAAAACCGTGTTATGGGGACGAGATCCTCAACATATTGCACAGATGCGAGCATCACACTCGAATGAAAAATATTTACCGGGTAGCCAATTTCCACCGTCATTGGTCATAACTGACGATCTTGAGTGTGCAATTAAAGCCAGTAATAATATTTTAGTGGTCGTGCCAAGTCATGCTTTTGGCGATATGCTAAGTCAAATCAAACCCTTCTTGTTACCAGATGCAAAAATTGTTTGGGCGACAAAAGGCTTGGATCATAAGTCTGGTCGTTTATTGCAAGATGTTGCGCGTGATATCTTAGGCGATGAGATTTCTTTAGCCGTTTTATCTGGCCCCACTTTTGCTAAAGAAATGGCGGCAGGTTTGCCAACGGCTATTTCATTATCATCAACAGATGATAAATTTGTCGCTGAGATTTCAGACTTATTACATTGTGGAAAAACATTTCGTGTTTACGCTAATAAAGACTTTATTGGTGTGCAGCTTGGCGGTGCGGTTAAAAATGTTATAGCGATTGGTGCAGGAATGGCCGACGGTATAGGTTTCGGCGCTAATGCGCGTACCGCATTAATTACCCGTGGTTTAGTTGAAATGACTCGTTTGGGGACGGCATTAAATGCTGAACCTAGTACTTTTATGGGCATGGCTGGCTTAGGTGATTTAGTCCTTACTTGTACCGATAATCAATCGAGAAATCGACGCTTTGGCTTAGCGCTTGGCGGTGGTTCTGGTGTTGAAGAAGCGATGACCAATATTGGTCAAGTCGTTGAAGGCTATCGTAATACCAAGGAAGTTTATATGCTGGCGCAGCGAATGGGTGTTGAAATGCCGATTGTTGAGCAAGTATACAAAGTACTTTATTGTGGTAAAGCGGCTAAGTTAGCTGCGGCTGATTTATTATCACGCGATCGTACTGTCGAATAATTTTACATCTTTATATTCAAAAAACATCTTATTCACTGTAAGTGATATTCTTGCGCTAGATTTGTTAGCATGAATACTCACTTACAATGTTTAGCTATTACTTAAACCATTACTTAAACAGAACCTTCAAAACCCATTTGTCGCCATGCTTCAAAAATTATAACCGCTGTCGCATTCGACAAGTTCATACTTCGACTGTCTGGCACCATAGGAATACGAATTTTGTCTTCATCGGGAATTTGCTGTCTTACTTCTTCAGGTAGGCCGCTAGTCTCAGAGCCAAACAGTAAATAATCACCAGATTCAAATTTTACATCACCATAATAATTAGTGGTTTTAGTGGTAATCGCTAAGACACGCTTAGGTTGTTCACTTTCAATAAAGGCTGCATAGTTTTTATGGCGATTAATGGCGGAAAATTCGTGATAATCTAGACCTGCTCGGCGGAGTTTCTTATCGTCTAGATCAAAACCAAAGGGCTCAATTAGATGTAACCTACAACCAGTGTTGGCACAAAGGCGAATGATATTACCCGTATTCGGCGGAATTTGTGGCTGAAATAAAACAACGTCTAACATAAAATAGTACTTAATTTCGAATATGATAAGGTATTATATCGCGCTTAGATGGTTTGAGGAATGTTCTCTAGAGAATAAGTGAAAAGCATGAATGAAGTTTTGACAAATCAAAATGATTATAGTTTCTGGGTGAAAGTTGCTGCCTTTGCTGCAACGGGAACAGCATTGCTGCTTGTAGTATTAAAGCTCTATGCTTGGATGGTGACTGACGCAAGCTCGATGCTAGCATCAGCAACAGACTCAATGCTCGATTTATTTGCTTCTTTAATGAATGTCGTGATTTTACATTATGCGTTAGCACCAGCAGACGACGAGCACAAATTTGGCCATGGTAAAGCAGAAAGCTTGGCAGGTTTAGTACAAGCGGCTTTTGTTACAGGTTCAGCTCTGTTATTGGTATTTCATGGTATTGACAGAATCTTTAATCCACAAGTAGTGATTAAAACTGAAGTAGGTATTTACGTTACTGTTGTTGCTATAGCAATGACTCTGTTATTAGTCTTGTTGCAAAAATTTGTTATTGCTAAGACACGTTCGGTAGCTATTAGTGCTGATGCTTTACATTATCAGTCTGATCTTTTTTTGAACTTAGGCGTTTTAGCCGCATTAATATTAAGTAGTGGATATTCAAAACATGCGGATGGTATTTTTACTTGTGCAGTCGGTGTGTTTTTATTGGTAGGGGCAATAAAAATAATTTTTTTGAGTGTTCATAATTTGATGGATCATGAATTAAGTGAAGAAGAAGTAACACAAATTACCGATATTGTCATTGCGCATGATGCCACATTAGGCGTGCATGAACTTAGAACAAGGCAGTCAGGTCCTCAGCGTTTTATTCAATTTCATTTAGAGCTAGATGATCGCTTGTCGTTGCTTGAAGCACATAGTATCGGTGAAGTTATTGAAAAAGAAATTGAAGCTAAGTTTTCGCCTTGTGAAGTCTTTATTCACCATGACCCAAGCTCTGTTGTGCAAAAAGAGCTTTCGGCCAATGAAAAAAATTAACTTGAATGCGATCTAAACCAAGTTAAAGCTTTGTTTATTGCCGGGGTGCGATATTGGTCTTGTTCAAACAATAATTCGTGGAATGCATTCTTGATGACAAAGGGTTTACCGTCACTACACGACTGCGAATTAATTTGATGTAATTGCTGACAAAATTCATCTTGAGCTTCGTTTGATACCACGGTATCGCTGCCAGCTTGCATTAATAATATTGGCGTTGCAAGCTTATCTAAATGAGCAAAAATATTTTTATTAGCTGTGATAGACTCTGCCAACCAATGCGTTGTTACTCCCCCTAATTGGATGGTTTCGTTATTTTGATAAAGCTCAGTAAAGTGCTGATATCTAATACTTGATTGCGTTAGCTCATTTTCAGTAAAGGATGTACTAGAAAAACCTTTTTGTCCGATAAAATAACCAGCCTCATCACTAAACCATGAATCAAGTGTGTTACCACTATAAATAATAGTCTTCGCTAGCCAGTTAGGAATATTGCCATTATTTACTGCAATCATCGGCGAAGTGAGTACTGCTGATTTTATGGATAAGGGAAATAGTTGCATCATGCGAATTGCAATAGCGCCACCCATCGAGTGAGCTAACAAGTGGGGCTTTCTCTGATTCAGTTTATCGAGACCATCCGTACAAGTCGGGTTAACAATATCGTTAATAAACTGCTGAAGATCTATAGCATAGTGATCAAAATTTTCTACGTAACCTTTATGGCGGTTTTGAAGTAAGCGTTGCGAAAGGCCTTGTCCACGATGATCAATCAGAAAAACATTAAAGCCCTGTTGGTGTAAGTCAAAAGTAAGCTCTTGATATTTTAGATAACTTTCTGAGCGTCCGGTAACAACAACGATGCACTCTGCATTTTCATCTTTTGCATGCGTAAATGCAGCGTAATTAATTCGTATTTGTTCTAGGCCGTTAAAAGAGGCGAATAAGCCATGTTGCCAAAAGTCTTTTATTTCAGTGGATAAGCGCGCCGTTAATTGAGTTTCTTTTGTATATTCAATAGATTGTGCTTTGAGTAAGGGCATGAAAAATACTCCAAAAATGAGCAAGCTGCTTAGTATTATTTTATTAAACATTAATCACTATTATTTAGCGGTAAAGTAATTGTTACCGTTAAACCACCATTATTGTTATTTTTAGCTGTTATATTTCCATTATGCGCTAATACCGCCTGTTTCGCTATGGCAAGGCCTAAACCGGTACCACCACTTTTTCGGTCACGCGCTTCATCAACACGATAAAAAGGCTGAAAAAGTTGTGCTAAGGCGTCAGAGGGGACTCCTGTTCCACTATCGGCAATAATAATACTGACACTTTCTTGCGACTGAATAACATGCTGCATCGAAATAACAACTTCGCTGCTGTCAGGGCTGTATTTAATCGCGTTAATAATAACGTTACTCAGCGCACTATTGAGTAAATTTTGATCGGCTAATAGTTTGACTTGGCTAAAGTTTTTCATGGAAACCAAGATGTGTTTTTCATCAGCAAGATATTGGCAGTCGTGGCAAATATCCGTTAATAACGAATCAAGAACTACCGCTTGTAGGTTTATTTTTTGAAAACTATTTTCTAAACGTGAAAGTGATAATACATCATCTATCATTTTATCTAATCGAGTGACTTCTAGCTCACAACGGGCTAAATGTTTTGCTTGTAAATCGGGTTTATCCTTTGTTTGTTGTGCCAAACCTACCGCCAGTTGCAAGCGCGTCATTGGCGAGCGAAGTTCATGGGATACATCGGCAAGCAAGCGTTGGTTTGCCGTTAAATTTTGTGAAAGCTTCTCCGCCATGGTATTGAAGCTTTTTGACAACGAACCGAGTTCGTCATTGCGTTTGTTAGCATTTTCAACACGTGCATCTAGTTGGCCGTTGCCAATAGCTGTTGCTGCTTGTTTTATTGCTAATATTGGCTTACTCAACGTTCTAGCAAGTAACCAAGCTAATAACATACTAACCATGATCGGAATGGAAAGTTTTAGCCAATAGGGGAGTTGCATAATAAATGAATTAAAGTGGTGAGATTTTCCGCGACTGACAAAATATAACTGAACTTCTTTTTTTCGTAACATCACCACTTTAGGGCCGGTAATACGAGCAAATGGAAACTGAATACTCGTTATGGATGAGAAACTATTCTTTTCAAGGTAATTGACTAGTTCACGTAAAAAGCGTTTTTTACCCGATCTGATTTTACCTGTAGCAACTTCTTTTATGATGATGCCTTCATGAGGACGAAAAGGGGCATAATGTAATAAATCCCTTATATTCATGTTCTCTTTGTCTATACGTTTAACTAAATTGTTTAGTTTTTGTTGGTCATTATGGTGCGCCGGCAAAATAACACTGTTTTGTGAAAATTGCGCCGAGATAAAACGAGTAGCGATAATGGAGGATAGTGCGAATAACCAAAACCAGAGAAATATTTTAAATCCTATTGATGAAAAAGAGCGGTGAATGATGCTAAGCATTACGACTCGTTCCCATCGCTTTCGCCGCTAAGAAAAATATAACCAGCACCACGGATGTTTTTTAATTTATCGGCCGGGCAAAAGACTAATAATTTACGGCGGATATTACTAATGTGCATGTCGATACTACGATCAAAGGCACTAAGTTTTCGCTTCATCACCTGTTCTGAAATTTCACTTTTACTGACAATTTTACTGACATTATGCATTAAGAGATCTAGAATTTGAAACTCAGTACCGGTTAGCTCAACCAATTGCTGGTGACAAAAAACTTCTCGGGTCGCATGCTCAAGCCTTACATGGTTAATCTGCTGGCTAGTACTATTATTTTCATTGTTTTTAACGATAGTAATACGGCGCAAAATAGCATTTATGCGAGCCAATAACTCGCGATGCTGGAAAGGCTTTGCTAAATAGTCATCTGCACCAAGCTCTAAACCTAGCACACGGTCGTCATGATCGCCTTTAGCCGTAAGCATTAATATTGGCGTTTTGTGTTGACCACCAAGAGCTTTTAACACCTCAAAACCATTAAGTTTCGGCATCATCACATCAAGGAGTATTAAAGAAAATGATGCATCATAAGCACGAGCTAAACCGCTAACACCATCATGACAAGCTTCTAGTTCAAAGCCTTCATAAGATAAATATTCGCTTAACAACTCGGTAAGTTCTTTATCATCATCGATAATGAGTATTTTTTGTTTGCTCATAAATGTGAGTATTTTAGTCATGTTAATTATGTCTGAGATTCATCTTAACGCAGTTCTTTCTATAAAACTCATTTCAACAAAATCTTTACTGAAACTTTACACTGGTTTGCGTTTCTTTGCATTGCAATGTTTATAGTGAATGGGTGATTAGTTGAACATTAAATCAACGTTAAATAAACTTTAAAAAGAGGGTTAAGTAATGAGAAATAAATTATCAGTTTTATTAGCAAGCACATTATTTGTTATGTCTTTAAGCAGTAATACAGTTTTTGCCATGGATGAACATGCCGGACATAACAAGCATAAGGGGGGAAATGGCGAACGTGTTATGAAGCACAAGTTTAAAAAAATGGCGAATTTCTTAGCATTAACCAAAGAGCAACGTATACAAGCGAAAACAATTCATCAACAGGCTAGAGAAAGCCGTTTAGCTTTGAAGCCAAGTTTACAAAGCTTTCATCAACAAAGCCAAACACTAGTGATGGCAGAGGAATTTGATGAACTAGCTTTTACAAACTTACAAAGTGAGTATCAAGATAGTTTTACACAAATGGCGCTTATTAAAGTGAAAACAAAGCACAGCTTTATGCAGATACTAACGCAAGAGCAAAAAGATAAAATGATGACGATGAAAAAAGATCGTATGAGGGGACGACATTTATCTGAATAGTTGAAGATAAAATAGTTTTATCGTCGTGTTACATTTACTTCGCTATGCTAAAAGAAAATATTTTAGACATGGTGCTTTCTATTGGCTGGTTATTGTAACTAGCCGGTGTAAAGTGCCATTTCTGTAAAGCTGAGCGAATGCTGGCACGAAAATAACTTACTTTGCCTTTGTTTCTACCTTTCCCATCATATTGTATATCGTGAACATCGCCATTCCTGTCGATGGTAAACGTAACGTATATGTCTAGTTCTATGCCTTTACGCTTAGCCAATGATGGATATTTAGGTGAGCCAGAAGATAATACTTGCGCAGGTAAACGAACCGATTTGAAGGTGTTTGTTGAGTCCTTTATTACTGGCAGCCCTTGCTTAATCTCATTAAAACTATCAGTTGTTTGGTTTGCTAATTCGGCAACTTGCTGTGTGTAAGGGTTATTCAATACAGAGCTTTTTAGTGTTGAATCAGTACGTTCAAAAGCTAGCTCTGACATAGATTTATTGTTCGTTTCACTTTCTGCTAGTATTGGCTTTGTTGCTAAATTTTCACTGAACGCTGGTTTATTATAAGTAGTTAATACTTGGCTGGTAATATCTAAAGCTTTTTTGGCGGTAATAGTCGGTAATGTCGAAGAAAGCATTTCCGTTTTCGTATCTTCATTGACGGTGACAAGCTGATCTAAATTAGCATTAGCCGCTGCTATCTGTTGATTCTGTGCAATAACGATAGGTGAGTTATTTATCGTGCTAGTGCTTACTTGAGTTAACTCTAAAGATTCAACTTTAGGACTACTCGCTAGTGTGGGGGTTGGTATTATAGGAAGCATAACTTCTAATTCATTGGTGTTAACAGCATTATCATTATGAAGTAGCTGCTGTGCCAATGCAGGTAATGATTCAGCATCACCTGTTTTATTATAGCTATTGAAAGTATCGTTAGCATTTCGGTATATTGAAATGGTGCCGGAACTGAGATCAAAAATTGGTAACTGAAAGTGCTTTTTACCAGCAATACCTACCATGGCAAAAATAATCGCAATCGATGCTAACCATTTTCCCGAATTATTACTCGTTGCACAATGATGGTTTTGATCAACTAAACGGACAACTCTTTGCTTTAAGTCACCACCGGAAGCAGCCATTGCCATTGCAGGAATGGAATGGTGACGACGCTTTTCACATATTGAAGCCGTATCTGCAAGTGTATGAGCATATGCGATAGGGTTGCCACAATGATGAACCGCAATATCGTCACTACAATATTCACGTTCATTGCGCATTTGCTTAGAAACCCAACGAACACAAGGGTGGAAAAATAGTAATAACTCAACTAATGTTTGGATAAAATTAACCAAATAGTCGTGACGACGAATATGAGCCAATTCGTGTAAAATTAACATATCAAGCTGCGTAGGGGTTAAACCAGAAAGCATACTTACAGGAATAAGTACTACGGGTTTTATCCAACCTATTGCCATAGGCACATCATTTTTGAGTGAGATTAAAATACGTGGTGTGCTTTTCAAACCAACTTGTAAAACGAGCTGTTGAAAACGGGCTTCTAAGGTGTCATTTACCGGAGATGTCCCCGTTTTAGGAAGCTGGTTGACATTGTATAGCTCACAGCAGAGTTTAAGGGCTAAAGCAAAACTAACGGCTAACCAACTTAATGACAAGTAGGGTAAGTATTCAACCATATTGCTATACCAAACTTCACTCGTTTGAGCCGTATTATGTATAGCATCACTGAGAAAAATATTATTATTTAATAACGGACTGAACTGTTGAAAGTCAGGTTGGTAAATAATAAAAAAAGTAATGAATGGCAATAATAAGTTAGCCACCATTGCGAGTGAAGAAAATGCATAGCGCCACTGGGGGTTCTTATAGGAAGTAAACGATAATGCGACTTTTAATACAAGCGCCACGAAAAACCCTTGCCACATAAAATGGATAAGAGTTAACGATAAATTGTATAAAAATGGACTACTAACTAAGCTATCCGGCATTATATTCCCATGACTAATTAACTAATTAACTAATTTTTCTTTATATCAAAGAATTAAATCTTGTTATTTGTCTAATTCATTCAGTAATTGACGAATGTCAGCAATTTCTTCTTTACTAGTCGACTCGTCTAAAGCGCGCATCACTAATTTTGATGTAGAACCACCAAAAGCTTTTGATACTAAATCTTTCAATAGTGAAGATTGAGTATATGTTTCACTATTTGAAGGAGCATAAACATGTGCACGATTACTTTCGTCTCGAATTACTAATGTTTTGCCATGCATGATTTGTAAAATTTTCAAAACAGTCGTGTAACCCGTTTTTTGTGTTTTACTTATCGTGTCATGTACTTGACGAACGGTTGCTGGACCAATTTTCCAGAGAATATTAAGCAGCGTTAATTCTGCTTCTGTAGGCTTGATATTAATGTTATCACGAGCCATTTAAATTCCTTAATACAATGATAGGGTAAGTTGTTATACGAATCTAATCGTATCTTGTGTTGATTAAATGAGCAACACCTTTTCTTTATAGTAGGGTGTCTTATCTCTATGTTAGTGATAATAAAGGGTTTTAATATTACAGTTTTGTTAATTCTTCAACGATTAACTTAGTACGATTAGGATGATTAGTAAAAACAGCGTCAACACCTAGCTGTAAACATCGAGCAATTTCAATTTTTCGATCAACCACATAAACCCAAACTTCTATCCCTTTTTGATGGGCATCTTCTACTAAAGCGCTGTGTAAGCAATTAATTGATGGGTTAATCGATTGTGCTTTTAGGTTTTGGGCAATATTTGCTAACTCTAAAGGGCAACAAGCAATAAGAACTGCAGTTTTAAGAAGGGGGCGTTGCTTGTTCACTTTGTCTAGTAAATGATGATTAAATGAAGAAATGACAAATTGAGAGTAAGAGAAGTGCTGCTTTTGAATTGAACTATCAAGTAAAGAGTACAACGCTGATGTAATTTTTTCTAAATCTATATTATTTGTTGTTGCTACCTTCAACTCAATATTGACTAAACAGCGGCCGTTAATTGCTGTAAGTGCATCACCAAGTGTGGTGATGGGTTGAGAGCTTACTGTCATTGCTAATAATGATGATAGCGTTAGATCGTTATAGTGAAACTCTTCACCATTTTTATCGGTAATATAATCGTCATGTAATAAGACAAAAGCACCCGATTTTTTATGGTATTGAGCATCAAGTTCAATACCATCGGCTTGCTGTATTATTGCTTGTTCAAATGCTAACAAAGTATTTTCTGGAAATTCTCCACTGGCGCCACGATGAGCAATAATTTTCATCGCTAACTTTCGCTAACAATATCAGCGTAATGTTCACCTAAGCGAGTTACCGTGCCAGCGCTCGCCTCTTCATTAAATTCAACCATATTTGGTGCAAAGGTAGATACAACAGTAGAGCCTAGTTTGAAACGGCCCATCTCATCTCCTTTTTCAAAAGTAATCGCATCAGCGCCCTCTGCAGGGTAGCTTTCTCTGATAATACCTTGCTTACTTGACGAGATAACCGTACCTGCCCAAGTGGTTTCAATACTGCCAACAATTGTTGCACCAACTAATACCATGGCCATCGGCCCTGCTTTCGTATCAAATATCGCAACTAAGCGTTCATTTCTTGAAAATAAATTAGGGACATTATTCGCTGTTAAAGGATTTACTGAGAATAAATCTCCAGGAACGAAAATCATTTCACGCAAAGTTGCAGCCATAGGCATATGAATACGGTGATAGTCCTTCGGTGCTAAATAGATACACGAAAACTTACCACCTTGAAATGGTTTCGCTGTATTGTATAAACCACCTAATAACGTTTCTAATGAATAATCAAATCCTTTGGCTTGAATTAAACGGCCGTCTTCAATATCACCTTGTTGGCTAATTGCGCCGTCAACTGGGTAACATAGTGTGCTTTCGTTGTTATCGATAGGACGAGCACCTTCTTCAAGTTCACGAGTGAAAAAGTCGTTAAAGGTTTTAAAATCTTCAGCATTTTTAAGTTTCGCTTCCGACATATTAATGTCGTAATTTTTGATGAATGCTTTAATTGCTTTAGTTGTTACAGAGCCACATTCAGCATCAGCAAATTTCCCAGCTAAACGAGAAATGATATGTTTAGGCATAAGGTATTGCAGGGTAATTTTTAATTTATTTAAAAGCACTTAAGTTTCCTTTATTTTAAAAAGTTTTTTTATTCGTTAATCGTTGAAACGAGAGGTTAGGTTATTGTCACCTAAACTCGCAAGGATTCGCTGAAAACTCGCTAAACGTTTCGGGTGTATTTTATTGGCTTCACCTGCGGCTATTAAGGCGCAGCCGGGATCTTTTTGATGTTTACAATCTCTAAATTTGCAGCCACCTAAGTAATCTTCAAATTCAATAAAACCACCGTAAACTTCTGCGGGGGTTAAATGCCATAAGCCAAATTCCCGAATACCCGGTGAGTCAATTAAATCACCACCTTGTTTGAAATGGTATAAACGGGCAACGGTTGTAGTGTGCTGACCTAGGCCAGAATTTTCAGATACTATTTTCGTCATTACACCTAATTCAGGCATTAGCGAGTTAGTGAGCGTTGACTTACCAACGCCAGATTGGCCAACAAAAATACTAGTATGTTCACTAAGCTGTGTTTTTAGCTCTTCAATACCATCTTGAGATTCATTACTGACATAAATAACTTGGTAACCGATATCACGATAAATGTTGAGTTGTTGCTCAATATCGGCTTTAGAGGTTTCATCAAATAAATCGGTTTTATTAAGTAGAATAACAGGCGTAATACCGGTTTGCTCTGCTGCAACTAAATATCTATCGATAATATCGGGGTTAAAAGCAGGCAACACTGAAGATACAATGAGTATTTGGGTGATATTGGCAGCTATCGGCTTAACACCATCATAAACATCAGGGCGGCTTAATACTGAAGCGCGTTCGTGCACGGCTTCAATGACGCCTGAAATACTATGTTGAGTTTCTTTGCCTCTACGCCACAAGACTTTGTCACCACACACTAAAGATTTTACGCCACGGCGAATATTACAACGTATGCAGTCACCATTTTCGGCTTCAACATCAGCATGCTGACCAAAACGACTTAAAATAGTGCCATTTTCAGCTTCACCTAGCTCGTTATCCTGCCATTGTACTTGCTCAGGTTTATTACGAAGCTTCTTGGCTTGATTATCTTTAATGCGTCTTGCCTGACCTTTAGTCAGTTTTTTTAACTTAGACATGCAGTTTTATCATGTTAATTATGTATATTTCACTATTGTTTATTAAAGGAAAATGCGACAAAAAGTTTTAATCACAGTTAATTGTCACGTATTATACTGACTAAATCACAATTCATCTAATATACTTGTAACAGCAAGTGAAACATTTGGCATTTTAAGGAAGCGGTATGACATGTAGCGATACAAATTTAATTTGGTTAGATCTAGAGATGACAGGATTAGAGCCAAAGATTGATGTGATTTTAGAAATTGCTAGCATCATCACGGACAGCCAATTAAATATTTTAGCACAGGGACCTGTGTTTGCTATTAACCAAAGTGATGAAGTATTAAATAACATGAGTGAATGGTGTATAGAACATCATGGTCGATCAGGTTTAACGCAGCGCTGTCGAGAAAGTGTAAGCTCGTTAGCTGACGCAACAGACGCGACACTGAAATTTGTTGAACAGTATGTGCCAAAAGGGAAGTCCCCGATGTGCGGCAATAGCATTGGACAAGACCGACGCTTTATTAATAAATACATGCCTGATTTTGAAGATTATTTTCACTACCGAAATTTAGATGTGAGTACAGTTAAAGAATTAGCACGCCGCTGGAAACCAGAAGTATTAGACAAAGTGGTTAAAACAGGGGCTCATTTAGCCCTTGATGATATTTTAGAGTCAATTGCTGAAATGAAAGTGTATCAAGAGCACTTTTTCAAATTGTAGACTTTGAATTTATTACTTTGAAAAATAAAAGCGCTATTGGCGCTTTTTTATTTTCTGCCACTAAAGTACCATTTCTAATTTTATTGTTCAAAAAGCGAACAGCTGTAAATATTCATAATTTAATGTGAACGGCATTTTCAACAAACAAGTTGAAGCTAGCGCCCTGCAATAATACGGTCCACTATTTCGGTACTATATTAATGGTTATGTAAAGCGCTAGCCGTAGGGGAATGCGCTAAGCCTAAATATATATCTTGCCATCAATGCTTATTTTTACTACACTACGCGACCTTAATTCAGCCCGAACTTTTTGTTCCTTGCCTCTTTCTGGTGTTTGGCTGAGCCAGCTAATGAGGCTACAACCGTAAGGAGCTCGTAATGCGTCATTACGAAATCG
>Ga0209396_1000142_pt1 | contig 94970 bp, 96 predicted proteins | sample GOMGulsemesocosm_6_FD_184638 | JGI IMG/M metagenome (GOLD analysis project Ga0209396, IMG submission 184638) | Methane-oxidizing microbial communities from mesocosms in the Gulf of Mexico - GOM8C Gulf of Mexico (SPAdes) (version 2) | ecosystem: Environmental > Aquatic > Marine > Cold seeps... | reverse complement strand
CTTTGCTTTTCTAATCTGCGGCAATTATATGCCTGATAGACTAAAAAAGCGAATTGGTGCGGATGGGGAGATTCGAACTCCCACGGGCGTAAGCCCACCACCCCCTCAAGGTGGCGTGTCTACCAATTTCACCACATCCGCGAAACTCTACTGCTCGATGCTTATTGTGCTGGAACTTCTAGCACTGGCACATCATCGATCGACACATCAATATCAGGTGCATCTGTCGCAGGTGCGTATTCTTCCACAATAGGGGCGTCTTGCTCAAGCATTTCTGTCATTTCTTGAGCTGGAACACCAATATCATTAATACCTTTTGCTTTATCACTCGCAACAACAGCCAAAATCATACTGGTTGCGAAAAATACTGCCGCGCCAATAGCCGTCATACGACTTAGAAAATTGCCTGAACCCTGGCCACCAAAGACAGTCTGAGAGCCGCCACCACCAAAAGAAGCGCCTGCATCAGCACCTTTACCTTGCTGAATCATCACTAGACCAATAACACTAAAGGCTAATAAGATGTGTACTACTAGGGTAATCTTTTCCATTATATTCTCTACCTAATTACTGATACCAACATTACGCTGGATTGCAGATTCCTAAAAACTCTTCAGCCTGTAGCGATGCACCGCCCACTAAGCCACCATCAATATCCTGCTGTGCGAACAATTCTTTCGCATTACTCGCTTTCACACTGCCACCATAAAGAACATGACTATTCAGCGCTAATTTCTCATCTTTCGCCGCTAGTAAGCCACGAATAAATGCATGCACTTGCTGCGCTTGTTCTGGAGAGGCCGTTTTACCAGTACCAATTGCCCAGACAGGCTCATACGCAAATACACATTCTGCTAACTGCTGAACGCTTAATCCGTTCAACACCGCATTAATTTGTTGTTCAATAACAGCTTCAGTATTATCCGCTTCACGTTCTGCTAACGTTTCGCCAACACAGACATAAGGCGTTAAACCCGCTGCTAGCGCTGCTTCTGTTTTAGCTAACACATCAGCATTGGTTTCAGCAAAAAGCGTTCGACGCTCAGAATGCCCAACCAATACGGCATCACAACCACAATCAACTAACATGCTGGCTGATACCTCACCGGTATAAGCACCACTATTATTAGCATTTAAATTCTGACCACCCAGTTTTACTGTACTGCCCTGCAGCTTATCTACGGCCGCCATTAAATACGGTGCCGGTGGAAATACAACGACGTCAGCTTGCTGCGAAATATTTTCTACAATACCTGCTAACAATTCATTCAACATGACCTTACTGGCATTCATTTTCCAGTTACCAGCCACCAATAGACGACGCATAATCACCTCACGATATAAAACAGGGCAAGATAGTAGCGAATATAGCCATCTGACTCAAGCAGTAGATGGCTATATTCTTAATTAAGATATAATTTGTTCAACAATTTCAGCTAATTGCAGTGCTTTGTTAGCCACCAAGTCGCCATCTTCCCCTTCTACCATTACCCGTACAACAGGCTCAGTACCCGAAGCGCGTAATAGTACGCGTCCACGACCTGCCAACTCAGATTCAACCGCGGCGGCGGCGGTCTGTATTGTTTTATCTTTTTGAACATCAATATCTTTATTACGACGAACGTTGATCATGGTTTGCGGGCACTTAGTCATGCCAGATTTAAGCTCAAACAAACTTTTACCTGAGTCCTGCAGCGCCATCATTACCTGCAGAGCCGAAATCACACCATCACCGGTGGAAGTTGAATCTAAGCATAATAAATGCCCAGAAGATTCACCACCAAAGCGCCAATCATGCTCTTTCAATTGCTGCATAACATAGCGATCACCGACATTTGCGCGCACAAAGTCGATCTTCTCTTTCTTCAACGCCAACTCTAAGCCTAGATTACTCATTAGCGTACCGACAACACCACCACCTAAACGCTTACGACTGCGAGCGTGCATTGCCATAATGAATAGTAATTCATCCCCATCGACAATCTCACCCTTTTCATCAACCATAATGACGCGATCACCATCACCATCGAAGCCAATACCCAAATCAGCACGAGTTTCGACCACCTTCTGCTGCAACTGCTTTGGCGAAGTTGAGCCTACATCTTTATTGATATTCAAACCATTAGGAGCAGTACCAATAGCAATAACTTCAGCACCCATCTCCTCGAATACCGCCGGCGCTATTTGATACGTCGCGCCATGGGCACAATCCAGTACAATACGTTTTCCCTTTAGCTTCAAACGGCGTACAGTACTTTTACAAAATTCGATGTAACGCCCCGCGGCATCATTAATTCGAAACGCCCTACCCAACTGATCAGACTTTACCGTCGTCATGGGCATATCAAGGTATTTCTCGATCTCTAATTCAATTGCATCGTCTAACTTGGTGCCATCAGCAGAGAAAAACTTAATGCCGTTATCTTGATAAGCATTATGAGAAGCACTAATAACAATACCGGCATCCGCGTGAAAGGTGCGCGTCAAATAAGCAATACCCGGAGTAGGCATAGGCCCTAATAACCAGCTATCAACCCCTGCCGCCGCTAGACCCGCCTCCAAAGCTGATTCAAACATATAGCCCGAAATACGCGTATCTTTACCAATGAGAATTTTACTTTTACCCTGCTGCGCAAAAACCCTGCCCGCAGCCCAACCCAACTTCATAACAAATTCAGGGGTAATGGGATAAATGCCGACTTCACCGCGAATTCCGTCGGTGCCAAAATACTTTCTACTCATATCCACTCTCAATCCTTGCTAAATTCTTTTGTCGCTGCAACAACCTGCAGTGCATCAAAGGTGGCCGCCACATCATGTACTCGTAAAATGGCGCTGCCTTTCATTGCCGCAATCACCGCAGCAGCCAAACTTCCATAGAGACGCTGATCAGCAGGCCTATCTTGTAAAGACCCATCCTGCAAAACTTTGCCTATCATAGTCTTTCTTGATATCCCGACCAAGAGCGGCAGATCAAATTGATGAAAACTTTCTAGCTCATTCAAAAGCTGATAGTTATGCGCTAGGGTTTTACCAAAACCAAAACCCGGATCGAGCAACAAGCGCGATGTTTCAATTCCCACAGCAGCGCAAGCCTTTATTCTCTCGGCCAGAAAGGTATGTATATCACGCACGACATCATCATAGCTGGGGGTTTGCTGCATACTATCCGGCTGCCCCTGCATATGCATCAGACAAATGGGCAAATTGGTTGCCGCCGCAGCCGCAAGGGCCCCTTCTCGCTGCAGCGCACGTACATCATTAATCAAGCCCGCGCCAACGGCGGCAGATTGCGTAATAACCGCTGGAGTACTGGTATCTACCGATATAATCACATCCAAGTTTTTATGTATCGCCGCAACTACAGGAACAACCCTATCCAACTCCTCCTGCAGCGAAACCGCCACCGCCCCTGGTCGTGTTGACTCACCCCCGACATCAATCAAGACCGCGCCCTGATTAACCATCTCCTCAGCATGAAACAAAGCCTTGTCGAGATTATTATAAGAGCCACCGTCAGAAAATGAGTCTGGGGTTACATTGAGTATCCCCATAATATTACAGCGGTTTATATCCAGCTTTTGAGGCCGCCCATTACGAGAGCCACAGTCTAAAAATTCATTTTTCATTCGAGTTATAATTCATTGCTATAAAATAGTGAGATTAAAAAACAAGCATAAAAAAACGGGCCGAAGCCCGTTATTTGAAGCGATTAAACACCTAACCTACACATCAACCTTGTCGTCAGCAGCATCGTCAGCATCACCCTGCTCGCCGAGATCAGTCTCTTCCACTGGCGTTGGAGAACCGTCGTTTTTATCATCCCAAGAGGCCGGTAAACGCACCTTCTGTCGTTTCATTAAATCAGACACCTGATTCGAATCAATCGTTTCAAATTCCATCAATGCTTCTTTCATTGATTCTAATATGTCGCGATTATCTTCTAAAATCTTTTCGGCGCGGGCGTAACACTCTTCAGTAATACGCTTAATTTCCTTATCGATCAAACGTGACGTCTCATCAGACACATGACGCGAACCAATGCCATCTGAATCACGAGAATCATAATCAAGCGGCCCTAAGGCATCTGACAAACCATAATTCACAACCATGGCACGAGCAAAGTAAGTCGCCATTTTAATATCTTGAGAAGCGCCAGTACTCACTCCCTCTTTGCCATAAAGCATCTCTTCAGCAATTCGACCACCATACGCGGTAGCAATATCACCCATGATTTTACGACGACTCTCACTAATTCGATCAGCTTCTGGCAAGAAGAAAGTCACACCCAACGCTCTGCCACGCGGAATAATCGTTACTTTATGCACAGGATCATGCTCTTCAGATAAGCAACCCACAATCGCATGACCTGCTTCATGATAGGCCGTGCTTTCTTTTTCTTTCTCTGACATAACCATGGTCTTGCGCTCAGCGCCCATCATGATTTTATCTTTAGCTTTCTCGAACTCTTCCATGGTAACCAAGCTTTTCGCCGCACGTGCTGCAAACAACGCCGACTCATTTACTAGGTTGGCCAAATCAGCCCCCGAAAATCCTGGTGTTCCACGAGCAAGAACCGATGCTTTAACATCATCGGCTATCGGTACCTTACGCATATGCACTTTAAGAATGTGCTCACGTCCACGAACATCAGGCAGACCAACCACAACCTGACGGTCAAAACGACCTGGTCGCAATAACGCCTTATCCAATACATCCGAGCGGTTTGTCGCGGCAATAACAATAACGCCATCATTCGCTTCAAAGCCATCCATCTCAACCAACAACTGGTTCAGTGTTTGCTCGCGCTCGTCGTTGCCGCCACCATGACCGCCCCCACGACTACGACCGACTGCATCAATTTCATCAATAAAGATAATACAAGGCGCTTGTTTTTTAGCTTGCTCAAACATGTCGCGCACACGAGATGCACCGACACCAACAAACATTTCAACGAAATCAGAGCCCGAAATAGAGAAGAACGGTACTTTCGCTTCACCAGCAATGGCCTTCGCTAATAAGGTTTTACCTGTCCCTGGAGGGCCTTCCAATAAAACACCGCGCGGGATTCGACCACCCAAACGCTGGTACTTGCCTGGATCAACTAAGAAATCGACTAATTCTTTAACATCTTCTTTCGCTTCATCACAACCGGCAACATCATCGAACGTTGTCTTAATTTGGTCATCACTTAATAGCTTGGCTTTACTCTTGCCGAATGACATCGGGCCCCCTTTACCGCCAGCGCCACCGCCTTGCATTTGTCGCATAAAAAACATAAATACGGCGATAATCACTAATATAGGGAAAGAAGCGACCAATAACTGTGTCCAGATACTCTGCTGCTCAGGCTTTTTACCTTCAACCTGTACGTTATTATTCAACAAGTCGTCGATCAATTTATCGTCGTAGGCAGGCAAAATAGTCGAGAAACTCTCACCATTGCTCAATACGCCTTCGATATTCTGACCAGCAATGCTGACACGCTCAATTTGACCGGTACGCACACTGCTAATGAATTCAGAATATTTGAGTTCTTTGGCTTGACTGACATTTTGAAAATTATTAAAAACCGTCATCAATACTGCTGCGATGATGGCCCAAAGTACTAAATTCTTTGCCATAACAGGCATACCTCTAATTTTATATGTAGCGTAAGCCCTTAGCTTACGCAGCTTTTAATTTGATCTCTAGTACATCAACAGCGTTATACAGGTAAACACCGGCATTTATACCTTTCTTTACCCTATTAACTACTCTAGCAAAAGATTGACTAACCTTTGAAACCTTTTGCGACTAAATACACCTCACGCGAGCGCGCACGCGAAGAGTCAGGCTTTCGGGTCACTACTTTTTGAAATGATGAACGCATATCTTTTAGATATTCATCAAAACCTTCGCCATGGAAAACCTTAGCCACGTAGTTGCCACCAGGCTTCAATACCTGTCGTGCCATATCCAGCGCGAGCTCAACCAAATACATCGCACTTGGCTGATCTACTGCACTCATACCACTCATATTGGGGGCCATATCGGAAATTACAAGGTCTACTGGGCGATCACCAATCGTCGTCATAATCTCATCAAAAACAGCCTCTTCAGTAAAGTCACCCTGTAAGAAGGTAACCCCTGCGACTCCATCCATCGGCAATATATCGGAGGCAACAACCAAACCATGATCACCTACTCGCTTGGCAGCAACCTGTGACCAACCGCCCGGGGCCGAACCCAGATCAACCACGGCCATGCCTGGCTTCATCAATTTATCTTTATCGTCAATTTCCATTAGCTTGTAACAGGCGCGAGAGCGGTAACCCTCCTCCTTAGCTTTCATTACATAATGATCATTAAAATGCTCATCCATCCAATCATTACTCGATTTTGAACGCGCCATATCTTTATTTCTCAATTGGTTTTCTACAGATTACCGCTTTAAGCGGAAAATTCGGATTTATTACTATATAATCAGAGTTTATCACTTAATTAAGTTAGGCAACCGAATCTGATGGCAATTTCTGCTGAACAAAAGAAAGCAATGCGCTCTATTGGCCATAATCTAAACCCAGTTGTAACCATAGCTGGCAATGGCTTATCGGATGCCGTATTGGAAGAATTGAACCGTGCTCTTGATGATCACGAATTAATTAAAGTAAAAGTCGCCATTGGTGAACGCGATACGCGCGCTCAAGCCATTGACGAAATGGTGAAAAAAACGAGCTCTGAATTGATTCAGAAAATTGGCAAGGTTGCCTTAATCGTACGCCGTAATCCTAAAGCTCACCCTAAGCTTTCTAATCTATCTTAATCGCTTAGGTTAGACATAATCAGCGCCAGTGCTTTTCACGGCGCTTATTCCCCCCTGTACTACTCTATCCAGACCTCTGTTTCCCCTACGGAACAGCAATGTTGTCGAAAAAGCCCAGATAAGTGCGCATATTACGCCACACACACAAGACCCACTTAAATAGTTTTGATAGCATAGAGTGCATTATTACCGTTCAATTTTATTTAGGTTACTGCATCATGTCTCAGTTCGTTATTTCCGGTACAGGCTTATTCATTCCACCAAACGCTATTAGCAATGAAGAACTCGTCATTGCCTTTAACCAATATGTAGAAAAATTTAATGACCAGCACGCCGCTGAAATTGCAGCAGGCGATATAGAAGCCTTAGTCGGCTCTAGCCCAGAATTTATTGAAAAAGCGTCTGGGATTAAATCCCGCTACGCCATGTACAAAGACGGCATTATCGATCCGAACATCATGCAGCCTGTTTTTCCGATGACAGAAGAAGGCAAAACGCCCGAAATGGTCACCATGGGCATTGCGGCGGCGAAAGAAGCCATGACTGCCGCTGGAAAAACAGCTGAGGATATCGACCTTATCGTAGTATCCAGCACTTTCCGTCAACGCGACTATCCTGGAATATCCGTTGAAATACAACGCGATCTTGGCATAAAAGGCAGCGCCTACGACATGGGCATCGCCTGCTCATCCGCTACTTTCGGTATGATCAACGCTTACGCCGCATTAGCCGCGGGCATTGCTAAGTGTGTATTATTCATCAACCCAGAATTTACGACACCCGGCTTAAACTTCAAAAACCGCGATAGCCATTTTATCTTTGGCGATGTAGCAACCGCTGCGATCCTAGAGCCTGAAGCAACCTGCACCAGTGATAGCGCCTTCCGCATCATCGGCACTAAGCAGATGACCCAATACTCAGATAATATTCGCAGCGATGCCTCTTACGCGGATTATTGCTTTGACGAGTTACCAGAAGGCCGCCCTTTCTTCCAACAACAAGGGCGTAAAGTCTTTAAAGAACTATTACCTTTAATTGTAAAGTTCATTTCCGAACAGTTAGAAGAAAGCGACATGAAGGCAGAAGACCTGAAGCGCATGTGGCTACACCAGGCCAACATTAATATGAATAACTTCGCCGCGAAGAAGTTATTAGGTCGCCTACCCACCTTAGAAGAAGCACCGGTAGTACTCGATGAATTTGCTAATACCGCCTCTTCCGGCTCTGTCATAGCCTTCCATAAATATAAGAAAGATTTTAAATCAGGCGATAAAGGCTTAATTTGTTCATTTGGCGCGGGCTATTCAATCGGCAGCCTAATGGTTGAAAAAGTATAAAGAACCACCAAAAGCTTGCTTTTTAAGGTTTAGGCCTTATAAAGTAAGCATTACATCATTAAAATTTGAGAGATCAACAACACTCCATGAGCGAAGAGCGACCGAGTAGCCAATCAAAAACTTGGCTAGACAAGCTATCCACCTTGTTTTCCGACGATCCTAATGACCGTCAAGACCTAAAAGAAATACTACGAGAAGCCGCCGAGCGCAACGTAGTCGATAGCGAAACACTTTCAATTTTAGAAGGTGCATTGCAAGTTTCCGACATGCAAGTGCGCGACATCATGGTGCCACGCTCTCAAATGGTCTGTATTAAGGCCGAAGAATCTCTCAAAGAATTCCTCCCCTCCATTATAGAATCTGCACACTCGCGCTTTCCTGTATTAGGTGAAGGCCAAGATGAAGTGCTTGGGGTGCTATTAGCAAAAGATTTATTACCCCTCATTCTGAATGACAACCGTGAAGAGTTCAGTGTTAAAGACGTACTACGCGCTGCGGCCTTTGTGCCAGAAAGCAAACGTCTTAATATTTTACTAAAAGAATTTCGCGCTACCCGTAACCATATGGCGATCGTTGTTGATGAGTTCGGTGGTATTGCAGGCATCGTCACCATTGAAGATGTTCTAGAGCAGATTGTGGGTGAAATCGAAGATGAGCATGATCAAGATGATGATGACAGCTTCATTAAAGAACTCGATCATAATGTTCGTATGGTGAAAGCACTCACCCCGATCGATGACTTTAACGATCATTTTTCAACCAAGTTTGACGATAAAGAGTTCGATACCATCGGTGGTATTGTCGTTCAGCACTTTGGCCGTGTCCCTGAGTGTGATGAAGCCATCACCATCAATAATTGGCGTTTTAAAGTTGTTAACGGCACAGGCCGTCGAATTAACTTAATGGAAGTCACCCCAATAGATTAATATCATCAAGCAGAACTCGAGTGATCAAAAAAGAAAGCTAAATGCTTTCTTTTTTTGTTTTTTATAACAAGGATTATTATGCTTCTCGTTCACAAACTAAGCGCACAGCCGCGGTTAATGGCCTTGCTAGCAGGGTTAATATTTCCGTTAGCAATCGCCCCCTTTTTTATCTGGCCTATCGTCATCGTTTCACTAGCAGGCCTATTATTCAGCCTACAAGATAGTTCGGCAAAAGAAGCGGCTATTCGCACCTGGTTTTTCGGTTTGGGGAAATTTTCTGTCGGTGTTTCTTGGATTTATGTCAGCATGCACGATCATGGTGGCACCCCCGCCCTATTAGCGATATTAATGGTGGCTTTATTTGCCGCCTTTTTAGCAACGTTCCCTGCGCTTTTCATGTACTTCTTTCAGCGATTCTACAACCAAGAATCTAACAAACCTCTGATTTCTATTCTTGCATTCTCTGCCTTGTGGTTTGCCTATGAATGGTTTCGTAGTTGGTTTATGACGGGCTTCCCTTGGCTGTTTGCCGGAGATGCACAACTGCATACTTGGCTGAATGGCTGGGCCCCGATTTTAAGTGTCTATGGACTATCATTCTTCTCAGCATTAACGGCCGCCGCTATTTATTATGGTATACGAAACAAACAGCCTGCCTATTTAGCATTGTTACTGGTCTGGCCTGCCGGCTTATTATTACAAAATATAGCTTGGACAGAGGCCAGCAACGAATTAAAAGTGAGCGCTGTACAAGGGAATATCGCTCAAGAAGTTAAATGGCTACCCGAACAACGCAGCCCAACGATTAACGCCTATTTAGAACAAACACGTCAACACTGGGACAGCGACTTAGTACTGTGGCCAGAAACTGCGGTGACTGTGCTAAAGGATCAGTTTCAAGCCTATCTCGATACGATTAATCAAGAAGCTATTAATAACAACACTACGCTAATTACAGGCATTCCCTTTCGTTATACTGAAGGTCCTTTTAAAGGCGAGTTTCATAATAGTATTTTAGCCATCGGCACAGGTGAAGGGCTTTACCACAAACAAAAACTAGTCCCGTTCGGTGAGTACATTCCACTAGAAGAAGCGATTCGAGGATTATTACCCTTCTTTGACCTGCCCATGTCTAGCTTCAAACAAGGTGATAACAAACAGCCGCTATTAAAAGTCGAGAAAGATAAACAGCTCTTTTTAATTGCGCCCTTTATTTGCTACGAAATTGTTTACCCGGAATTTGTTGCCGAAATGGCGAAAGATTCAGATTTACTGATTACCATTAGTAATGATGCCTGGTTTGGCGACTCCCTAGGCCCAAAACAACACATGGCCATTGCTCAAATGCGAGCGTTGGAAACCCAACGTTATTTATTACGCTCGACTAATACCGGCATTACTGCTCTGGTAAACCATAAAGGCGAGATTATTAAGCAATTACCCACTAATCAAAGAGCTACACTTACCGCTCACGCACAAACTCGCCAAGGTTTAACTCCCTTTATGCAATTTGGTTTATGGCCGCTATTAATATTTTCATTATTAATTCTATTAATGGGTTTATGGCTAAGAAAACTATTTTTAGATAAGCAGCCGTTAAGTAAATAACGCCTAGGTAAACAGCAGGCATAAAAAAGCTCAGCAAGACTGAGCTTTATATCATTAGCCTAATCTAACTACTGATTAATTGACTTCATTATCTAGCGTCGGCCAACTGCACAACATTCGATTCTTCTACATGAGGTGTTGTCGGCAGCTTCTTCATAATATCATCAAGATCCATAATATTTTTACCATTATGTAATGGCGAAGAAATTAGGCGCGGCCCTGTGGGTAATGTTAATAAATAATCTTTCAACGGTTGCGAAGTTTTATCAATATATTCAATATACTGACTCATCATCTCATCCATTTCTAAAACGCCACTGGCTATACGCATCATCATCCCAACCAACCAATCAAGATGCTCTTTAACATCAATCAGCTCATAACACTTTTCTGTCAATGCCTGCCGAATTTGTCTCGAACTACCACCGGCAACCTGCATAAAAATATTATTGGTCGACGCCAATAACGTATCGACGAGTTCTACATCTAACTTTGCCAGCTCTCGGTAATCGTCGCCATTTTGAACACCTTGATACATCCTATGAACGATCCCAAGGATTTTTCCTTGATAAGCCTCTGTGCTTTTCTCTACCGACATTTTAATCGCTGATGGAATAGCACGATTAAATAATTCCAATCCTGATAATAAAAATTCACCGCCTAATTCAAGCTCATTTATTTGGTACAAATTACCCAAAAAGTCTAAACCACCATCCACTTTATAATCGAGCACCCGGATACCAGAACCTTGGATAGTATGGACAACCTTCATTCTGGTAAGGGTTCTTAACGCCATGCGCAAAGAAGTGCGATCAACGCCTAAATATTCGGCTAGCTGTCGCTCAGGTGGTAGCTTATCTCCAGGTTCAAGTTTACCAACAAAGACCATTGCTATAAGCAAATCTGTAATCTGATCGGGTAATGTTTTGGCTGACATATTATTATTATCGTAATTATTATTTAGTGAGTAAGAATATTGTAAAGATTTTTCATCATAATAGCATTGGGCTAGCCACAAATTCTACAAATGCTTTGGGCTATCCAATTCACATAATTCATACTTTTAAATTAGACCATAATTATTTTTTTGTATCTCATCAAGATAGAATTACCTTAAAATAAATTACAAAAGACAGGCAGATTAACCCCCTGTATGAGACATAAATCTTAAAATCTGAACTTCCTCCGCCAAATCGAAGTTATGTTTTTCAGGCTTTAATTGCAACGCAGATATCAAACTGTCTTTCAGCTCTTCATCCGCACAACCATTACGCATAGTGGTACGTAAGTCCTGACTATTTTCATTACCCAAGCACAATAACAAGCGCCCAACGGCAGTAATCCTAACTCGATTACAGTCACTGCAAAAATTATTAGTATGGGGAGAAATAAAACCAACTCTACTTTTAAAACCATCAATAGATGAATAGACCGCTGGCCCACCGGTTTTATAAGTCGATGATTTTAAAACATGTTTTTCTTCTATTTTAGTTTTTATATCAGCGCTGGAAAGAAAGGTCACGCTACGATCATAGCCCACTTCACCCAAGGGCATTTCTTCGATAAAAGAAATGTCTAAATCATTTTCCAAAGCAAAATCTGTGAGAGGAATAATTTCGTCATCATTCATACCACGCATAATAACCGCGTTTAATTTAATACTCTCGAAAGCATATTTCTTGGCTTCCGCAATACCATCCAGTACTGCTTGCAGCCGATCACGACGAGTAAGCCTTTGAAATCGTTCAGCTTTCAGCGTATCCAAACTAATATTTAAACGCGACAAACCGGCCTCAAATAAAGGCTGAGCATATCTTGTTAGTAAGGTGCCGTTCGTCGTCATCACAACTTCTTCGATACCGGCAATCGCTTTAATACTGGCCACCAGCTCAGGCAGTTTCTTTCGCATTAAAGGCTCACCGCCGGTTAAGCGAATTTTAGTCACGCCTAGCTCAGCAAACGTTTTTGCTAAACGAATAATCTCTTCAAACGTTAAAACGTCCTGACGAGGTAAGAATTCAATATCTTCACTCATGCAATAGCTACAACGCAAATCGCACCGGTCGGTTACTGATATTCTGAGGTATTCAATTTTTCGCCCAAAAGGGTCTATTAGATGCTTCATATATCCATTCTAAGGCACAGGTCTAAAGATGACCACGCCAAATCACGAATGTTCACCAATTGCTGAACATTCTGACCAATAACAAAATACACGATTATTTTACCGCACGGTATCGTCTACAAACTTCGGAATACAAAGGGCCAAATAAAAACCTTAACCCTGTCACTAAAAAAGCTAAGGCATATTCGCAACATACGCAGCCACGTCTTGCAACTGCTGCTTATCCAGATTACCGACAATGACAGCCATCGGTGAATTGGCCCGCTTGTCATCTTCGCCAGCAAAACCGTTTAACGTTTTTTCTAAGTATTTATAAGGCTGACCCGCAATTCTAGGGTAACGCCCAGCGCCATACCCATCCTGTTCATGACAGGTAAAACATAAACTTTTATAAATCTGCTCGCCTTTATGAGTACTTCGTTCAGTTTGATCCCTCACTACAACAGACATGTTAGAGAAATAGAGTGCGATGTTAACCCTATCTTGACGGCTTAGATTTTTAGCCAAGCGACTCATTACATAGTCTTTCCGCTCACCACTAGCAAATAGCTCAAATTGATTAAATAAATAGGCGGCATTTTGACTGGCCAGATTAGGAATATAATCACGAACACTATTGCCATCCTTGCCGTGGCAATTACCACATAATAGAGATCGCTCTTTCCCCCCTGCCATAGCCGTTTGTAATAAATGATCATTTTCTTGTACCGTCACCATCTCGGCCAACAACTTTTCAGTTTCTGTTACCTCAGCAAAACTCGGCCCGCAAAACCCCAAGCCCACGATAATTAAACAAATATAAGACACTAAACTACGCATAAAATCCCTATTTTTTATAAGTGAATTAATTTAATTCGCCACAATATCGGGAAATATACATAGTTTTCAATGAGTAGAAGATGATCTATGAGGTGGTTTATATTAATTAATTCATAAAATGATGAATTAATTAATACTTCTGGTTAAATCGAGATCCGAGGCAAGCTTGAGATCAAGCTCGCTTGGGTTAGAGGCTTACGCAATATATGCACACTGCCATTTACTTCAGTAGGTACTCGCTGTCCGGTCCAAGCCATCAACAATAGGGATTGAGTCGTTAGATCAAGCTGCTTAACTACCTGAAATAGTGCTTCATTACCTAAAGAAATATCGAACAAAATGTGAGAGTAAGTTTGCAGCTCATCCTGGCCAGAACTAAAACTTACCACGTCCCTTGAACCTAACCTCGGTATCTGTTTTTCCAACCAATCTTGAAGTATGTCTGCATCTGAAATGATACAAACACTATGCTCCGCAAAAATGGGCGTGACCTGTATTAATTCAGTGCCGTAAGCAGCAAACTGCACATTAAATGTAAAAGTAGAGCCCGTATCATCCGAGCGAAGTAGCGCCAGCTCTCCGCCCATCATATGACAAATCTGCTGAGAGATTGGCAAACCTAAGCCTGTTCCCCCATGTTTACGAGCATAGGAGCTGTCCACCTGTTGGAAGGCTTCAAATATACGCGCCTGCTCAGTTTTGGGTATACCCATTCCGGTATCCTGCACTTCGCCAAACAAAACCCCCTCGTGCCAGCGAATCGTCACCCTAACACCGCCCTTCTCTGTAAATTTGAGCGCGTTACTCATCAAATTAATCAGCACCTTGCGTAACTGCACAGCATCAAACTCCATCACCGCAGGCACACTCTCTTCCAGCGTCAGAACCAAATCTAAGCGTTTCTCAGCTATTTGCGAAGAAAACAGCGCCACTATGTCATTGAAGAACTGTTTCGTATTGATAACCTCAGAATGCAATTTAAGTCCACCCGCTTCAATGGCGGCTACATCTAATATTTGGTTGACGGTCCCCAATAAAACATCAGCACTTTGATTGCAGAGTGCAATATATTCTAGCTGCTCCGCAGATAGTTCAGTATCCAATAACAGCTGATTCATTCCCGTTATGCCATTGATTGGCGTACGCAGCTCATGACTCATATTAGACAAAAACTGACTCTTAATCTCATTCGCGACATTGGCTTCGTGAGTCGCCTGTTTCAGCTCAGCTTCTAAGATGAGAGCCTGGTCGATATCTGCCTGTAACTGTTTATTTAAAATCACCAGCTCAGAATTCATTTCTGAATACGTGCGGCGATAAGCCAAAATCAACGGCACAGCAATCACTAATAAAACGATACTCATACCAAGCACCGACAGAACGGCATGCTTTAGTGAGTTTTCAATCACCGTAATATCCATATCCGCAGCCGCGACATAAGGCAGCCCTGATGGCGTCGTCATCGGCATCAATATCGTTCGGAATAGTCCCCAGCGATCCCCTGCAGTTACATACAAAGGCTCGCTGGCCGTCATTGCATCTAAATATTCTTGTGCCCCTTCAGGATAATCTGTCCAGTAAGTCACTACCTGATCTTTAGTAATATCATCCGCAGTATAACTGCAGGAGGTAAAATAAATTTTGCCATCAACCATGACATAGCTATAAAGGTAAGTGAGATCCCCACTGCGGGTATGGCGAGTCATCAATTCTAGATTAAACTGGTCTTGTTCATGAGAGATCGCATTAGAGGAGCGAGCAATATCATGAAAATCTAGCGGTAAGATTGAGGGAATGTTACTGGCGGCGGCTAACAAACGCTTATCGATATCCACTAAAAAGCGTTCTCTTTCCTGCATATAACTAACCGCCGCGATGACGACGACACCCAGTATATATATAAAAATAGCACCGGCGAAAGGCTTAACTCTATGCTTCAATTTTGTTCTCACAATGATGAATGCTTAACCAACACAGCCTAAGCCAAATAATACGACCAATAATAATATCTACTGTTTTCAAACGATAGACCCGAAAGATAATTAAATCTCTACAATTTTGCTTTAATTTGACCTTTTTCTGGGAAAGCTACCCGCCATCATCTGCATAGGGTAAACTTGCGTCCTTATTTGAACCCTGAATTACAAGATAATCACTATGTCTCAGTCGTCTCATACCCCTGCCCCAATGTTAGAAAGCTATCAGCCAAAAGAAATCGAAGGCAAGCTACAACAACACTGGGAGCAAAACCAAGTCTTTAAAGCGGTCCATGATGCTAGCAGAGAGAAATTCTACTGCCTATCCATGTTCCCATACCCTAGTGGACGACTGCACATGGGTCACGTGCGTAACTATACAATTGGTGATGTAGTCTCTCGTTACCAGCGTATGCAAGGCAAAAACGTAATGCAGCCAATGGGCTGGGATGCGTTTGGCCTGCCTGCAGAAAACGCCGCTATCAAGCACAAGACAGCACCGGCAAAATGGACCAAAGAAAACGTCGCCTACATGAAAACCCAGCTTAAGAGCCTGGGTTTTGGTTATGACTGGGACCGTGAATTCGCTACCTGTGATCCTGAATACTATCGCTGGGAACAGTGGTTCTTCACCCAGCTCGTCGAAAAAGACATGGCCTACAAGAAAGTATCCGCGGTTAACTGGTGCCCGAATGACCAAACCGTATTGGCCAACGAACAAGTGATCGATGGCTGCTGCTGGCGTTGTGATAGCCCAGTAGTGAAAAAAGAAATCCCACAATGGTTCATTCGCATTACCGCCTATGCTGAAGAACTATTGAACGACCTTGATCAGCTAGATGAATGGCCTGAGCAAGTTAAAGCCATGCAGAAAAACTGGATCGGTCGCTCCGAAGGCGTCGAAATGCGCTTTGCATTGAAAGATTCCAGCGAAGAACTAGAAATTTATACCACTCGCCCCGATACCTTAATGGGCGTGAGTTATGTTGCTGTTGCCGCAGGCCACCCATTAGCCGCACAAGCAGCAGTAGAAAATGGTGGTAATGCTGAGATTCAAGCCTTCATCGAAGAATGCAAAAAATCCAGCACCGCAGAAGCCGACATTGCGACGGTTGAGAAAAAAGGTATCGATACCGGCATTAAAGCCATTCATCCAGTGACTGGTGATGAAGTGCCTGTTTGGATCGCTAACTTTGTCTTAATGGATTATGGCACAGGCGCGGTTATGGCTGTTCCGGCTCACGATCAACGTGATTGGGAATTTGCTACTAAATATGACCTAGATATCAAGCAAGTCATCGCCCCTAAGCCAAAGAAGAAAGAAACTGAAAGTCCCGCTATCGATTTATCCGAAGGCGCTTATACCGAAAAAGGCATCTTGGTTAATTCAGGCGAGTTCGACGGTCTGCCAACCAATAAAGCCTTCAAAACCATCGCTCATTGGTTAACGACCAACGGTAAAGGCGAAATCAAGGTTAACTACCGTCTACGTGACTGGGGCGTTAGCCGTCAGCGTTATTGGGGCAGCCCAATTCCAATGATCCAGAAGCAAGATGGTTCATCGGTAACAGCACCAGCGAATATGCTTCCTATTATTCTACCGACAGACGTTGTCATGGATGGCATTAACTCGCCAATCAAGAACAACCCAGAATTCTCCAACATCGAAATTGATGGCGAGCCTGCCTTCCGTGAAACCGATACCTTCGATACCTTTATGGAATCGTCTTGGTACTACGCCCGTTATTGTACTCCTCAGAGCCATGACAAAATGCTTGAGCCAGAGGAAGCCAACTACTGGCTACCTGTGGATCAGTACATTGGTGGTATTGAACACGCGATCTTGCACCTTCTATACGCACGCTTCTTCCACAAGTTATTGCGTGATGCCGGTCTTGTTGAAAGTGATGAGCCGTTCAAAAGCTTATTATGCCAAGGCATGGTATTAGCCGATGCGTATTATTACACCACTGAAAATGGCGCCAAAGAATGGGTTAACCCTGCTGACGTGACCACTGAACGTGATGAAAAAGGTAAAGTGACCCGCATTACCGAAACAGCGACAGGCCGAGAGCTTCAGTTCTCTGGCATGAGCAAAATGTCGAAGTCGAAAAATAACGGTGTTGACCCACAAGCCGCTATCGACCTTTATGGTGCTGATACTGTTCGTCTATATACCATGTTCGCAGCGCCACCCGAGCAAACGCTTGAATGGTCCGATGCCGGTGTACAGGGTGCGAAGAAATTCCTTGAGCGTCTATGGCGTTTAAGCTTCGAGCTTACTTCAGGTGCAGCCGAGGCGCTGAACTTAGAAACCCTGGATAAAGATCAGAAAACAGCGCGTCGTAAGATTCATGAAACCATCGCCAAAGTCACTACCGATATGGGCCAGCGTCAGACGTACAATACTGCAATCGCTGCCATCATGGAGTTGCTCAATGCGTTGAACAAGCTAGACAAGAACAATGAGCAAAGTCGTGCGGTCGCCCGTGAAGGTGTTGAAGCCATCGTCTTGATGCTTTCCCCTATCACCCCACACATCGCCGATGAATTGTGGCTTGCCTTTGGTCATAACGATTCGATTCTTGATGCTCAGTGGCCACAAGTTGACGAAGCTGCGCTAGTGAAAGACAGCATCGAAATGGTAGTACAGGTAAACGGTAAGGTTCGCGCCAAGCTAGAGTTGCCCGCTAATGTTAGCAAAGAAGACGCCGAGGCCATTGCTCGCGCTGATGAAAACGTGATTAAGTTTGTTGGTGAAAGTACAATCCGTAAAGTGATTGTTATTCCTGGCAAGCTTGTGAACATTGTTGCTAACTAGATGCTTGCTAATTAGATAGTTGCTAACTAAATTGCTGCAAAAGAAGAGTATTGAATAGTATGAAACAGCTGCTGATTGCCCTAGTGATATTAAGTACAACCGCTTGCGGTTGGCACTTGCGCGGCATCACAAAATTGCCCGCCAGTGTGCAAGTGATGACACTAGAAAGCCAAGCCGGTAATCGCTTTACCCAAAGGCTCAAGCAGCAGCTCACTTTCAATGGTGTTGTCTTCCCTAGTGACGCCAGCGCTAACGTACGCTTAAAGATTGCGCCCATTAGTATCAAACGCCTGACTCTCTCGGTGAATAGCCTAGGTCAGGCCGCTGAATACGAACTCAATGCAGAATTGACTGTTCGTCTAATTCAACTTGAAGAAGGTACGGATACTGAATGGAATATCAGTGGCCGTCGTATCTTTAGCAATGACATTAATAGTGTCATCGCGACTCAAAGCGAAGAGAAAACTCAGCGCCAAGAGTTAGAAAACGATTTAATGCGTAAATTGATGAATCGCCTTAAAAAAGCACAGCTAAAATAACAGGAACCTTAGATGAAATTAAAAACGGAACAGCTAGGCGCGCATCTGCAAAAGCAGCTACTCCCTTTTTACATCATCTCTGGCGACGAACCACTTTTAGTCCAAGAAACCTGTGACCAGATTCGCCTTGCCAGCAAGAAGCACGGCATAGAAGAACGCGAGCTACTTCACGCAGAAGCGGGCTTCAACTGGATAGACCTGTTAGATCAGGTCAACGCCATGTCACTTTTCGCTAGTCGTCGTTTAATCGAAGTGCGCATCCCCAATGGTAAGCCAAGTGATAAAGGCAAGGCGCTATTAGAAGTCGCCGCCAATCCCAACCCCGATAACGTAGTACTTATTGTCACTCCTCGTTTAGATGCCGCGACGCAAAAAACCAAATGGTTCAAAACACTCGAAGCCGCTGGGGTATTTATCGCGATATGGCCTATAGACCGCAACCAACTACCGGGTTGGTTACAGCGCCGCATCCAAGCCGCAGGTATGAGTGCTAGCCAAGACGCGGTTGCTCTCTTTGCTCAGCGCATTGAAGGCAACCTACTCGCGGGCGTACAAGAAATTGAGAAAATGCGCATGATGGGCACTCAGCAGATTAGTGTTGAACTCATTGAAGAAGCCACCGCCGATAGTGCGCGCTATGATGCCTTCACACTCGCGGATAGCTGCTTATTAGGCAATATCGGTGACTCTATGCGTATATTAAGCCATCTAAAAGCCGAAGGTCAGGAAGCGATCATGATATTGGGCGCGCTGGTGCGTAAAATTCGCCAGTTGATCAGCTTGCACAGCTATGGCCCACAGCGTTTAACAGAAGGCTTTAAATCGCAAAACATTTGGCCAAAACAACAGCCTCCGTTCAAGTCAGCGTTAACCCGCTTATCGCAAGCAGAATTGTTTGAATGTTTGCAAACTGCAGAGCAGACAGACCGTGCTATCAAAGGCGATGGTAACAATCCGTGGCTTTTGTTAAGTCGTTTAACTGAACTGTTAACAGGTGTAAGAATGCTTGCCAGTTAACACTTTAAACGCTAGGCTGATCACAGTATTTAGTAAATAATTCGATAATAATAACAACATGCAGATACGATTGCTTTCTCACCAGATAGTAAGAAGACCAGTTGAAGATTTAGGTTATTGGTTTACTCTTTAGTAATAGATCTGCCATAAATACTGAGTACCAAGAATTAAGGTTAGAGGTGCATTTATGGGCTTTGCAGCAAATAAACAACAGAATGCTGATTTAGTTTGGGATCTGAATAAGATCAACAAGCATCAGCAAGCGATGGACTTCATTAAGAAGTTCGAAAATAAGCTGTGTGTATTTTCAAATACCGTAGAACAGCTATACACCAACTACAGCATTTTCTTTCCAGAAGACGCCGATCGCCAAATGGTCATTTTACCTGACCCTTATGCTTTCCATGATACCTTCCATCATTTGAAAGATAACGCGATACAGTCGACTGGTTTGCATATTATTCCCGGTAACCTGATTGGCAAACAAGGCCTGTACCTTGTTATCTCGCACAAAGATAAAAACGTACGCTCAGTACCGATTCCTTTCCAGGAAGGTATGCGCCAGATATTACGTCGCAGTCATTCAGATGATCCGTTCTTACCGGTATTGATGAAAGGCGACCTACGTGAATTTAACGATCAACTACCTTGCTTGCACCTACACCGTTTACGCTTAAGCAAGCTAGAATCACTTTCTGAACTTGAACGCAGTGGCATTAAATCGGTAATTACCGATAAATTAATGAAACTATACCAAGAGTCATCGGCATTAAATTTATAAGCTCTCTAGCCCAGAGCTTATAAAGCCCTTTTACAACCCTATATCGCTTTCCTATACATCGTTTTGTTATATATAGATTTTTTGATTTTAGATAATCAGATGCTCGAACAATAGCCAACGGCCTCAAGCCTAGACAACATCATGCTTGAGGGGCCTTACCCAAGACTTACCCCATGTTTTATCCACAGAAATTGGGCATAACTAATTTTATAATCTTTTCTTTCCAGATTGACCTCCAAACTACTTGATTATTTCAATAGTCACCGTAAGTGCTTGAATATCATGTACTTGTGAAGTTCTGATCGTAAATCGAACAATTTAAAACGAACGTATGAAACTAGCGCCTCAGAGACACCTACCCCAAGGCTATCCAGAGAGTTATCCACAGAAATAGTGGGTAACTTTAAACTACCCCTCGTTATCCCCCTCATTTATACTGAAGTCCTTAACTTTATTCACATTAAGCGCATTCATCAGAGGTTTTATGACTCACTCCACACCTTCTACCTACTATTCCGTGGAAGAGGCCTGTGAAAAGCAACTCCGTGATCATGAGTTACCCTCAACCATCGAAGGTTTTCTCATCGTCACTGAATCTTTCAGCTACTTGGTCGATGATCTCGCTTGGGATCAAGGTAATGGCAAACAGCCCAGTGTTCTATTATTAAACGCCCATATTGCTGATGCCTTAGGCCAGTACGATGAACTCTCTGAATGCTTTGGTGGCGTTGCGCTCTATCAAGAGTGGGTAGAAATCACCGGTATATTACGGGCATCCGGTATTGGTGCGTTTGAACGCCAACTTTATCGTATTGATTCCTTAAGTGTTCTGATCGAAGAAGAGGACGAATCCGTCAGCAAGTTCGCTATTGAACTGATCTGAATTGAACAGACTTAAGTCAACACCTAATAACCCCTGGTCAGAGCCTCTATTCAAGCGAAGCTTTAAGGATCATTTTTTTACCTAAAGTGATCAATCTTTCCCCAAAATAAAATGATCTAATCACTCTAGTGTTCCGCTATCGATAGCAGCGGCTCACTAAGAAGTGCCGAAGAAATAATAATAAAATTGGTGGAAACATGAAAACAAAATCCCTTTTATCAAGCCTAGCTCTTAGCCTCGGTTTGATGTTCAGTGCCGGTAGCTATGCCTCTGCGGAAGTTGAAAATTACATCGAAGATAGCTGGCAATACCGCGCCCTAATGTTGCAAAGCAACATAGATATAGGCACCCCACTAGTCGATGCTAGCATTCTATTTACCCACAACTCATTTAACTCCAATCACTATGCCAATGCGGCAAGCTATCTCGACCCCAATCATATTCACAGCATTAGCGAACAACTTGATATGGGTGTGCGCATGCTGGAGCTAGACTCTCACTGGTATAGCGGTGCTATTCGCGTTTGTCACGGCCAAAGTAAGCACGAAGGTTGCAGTGCCGCCGATGGACTTCTGGAAGACCGTATTGCTGAAGTCAATTCTTGGATGCGTCGTCCTGAACACGCCGATCAAGTCGTGTTTATATATATTCAGGATGTATTGGATAACCATTACGCAGAAGCCAGTGCCATACTGGAAAAATACTTTGCTGAAAAAATATATGCCCCGGGCAGTTGCGGCCAACAGATTCCACGCAGCCTGACCAAGGCCGATATTCTTAATTCAGGCAAGCAAGTACTGGTCTATGGTCGTGGTTATGATTGTGCGGCTACCGCAGGCACCAGCTGGGGTCAAAATGTCTACACAGGATTTTTTGATACCGATATCACAGATTTAAGTCCTTCTCCAAGCTGCACATCTGAATCCTTTACGCCGGAGTATATTGCTAACAATATCGTACGTATCTATGAAGACTCAACAACCATAAGTGAGTGGTTCGGCAATCCGCCTAAAGACATTGATGCGGTCTACATGAAAACCATGGTCGAGTGTGGCATTAATATTGTTGGTTTAGATCAGCTGGATTATAACGACCCTCGTCACCTAGCTGCGATCTGGAGTTGGAATCAAAACGAACCCAACAATGCAGGTTCCGGTGAAGACTGTGCTGAGCATAAAGACAGTGGTCGCATCAACGACGTGTCCTGTTCTAATAGTAAGCGTTTTGCTTGTTTAGATGATGCCGGTAACTGGCAAGCATCCACCAGCAGCGGCCGCTGGAATCAAGGTGATACTACTTGTGCTGCGGAAAACAAAGGCACCTTTGGCATGCCTAAAAACGGTAAACAGAATCTGGCATTGACCCATGCCCAAGGTAGCATCAGCAACCTATGGGTAAACTACAGCGATATTGCTGAAGAAGGTAACTGGCAGGTAGGTGATGCACCGGTAATCGATTTACCCGTAGTCGATGATCGTATTGTTTATCGTCAACTGAAAAACGGCAAAGGGAAGTGCCTCGATCTAGAAGGCGCGAACTCTGCAGCGGGAACGGCTATTCATCAGTGGGGTTGTCATACCGATCCCGCCGAAGTTGATAGTCAGTTGTGGTATCAGGATAGCGCTGGGCGACTTCACGCCAAGTTAAATCCTAATCGCTGTATCGATGCCTCTGCCAATAGTGAAGGCTCAGATATCTATCTAAACGACTGTCATTCTGGCGCTAACCAGCAATGGTTACGTAGCACCAACAATTCCTGGCGTCCAGCCAGTGCCCCTCATATGGCAATGGATATCAGTGGTGGTAATAACAGCTTCAGTGGTGACGACAGTCATTTATGGACTTACCACGGTGGCAAAACCCAAATGTGGTACTGGTCTACTCCTGCGATGTATGACAAGTGGACACCGGTAGACGCAGAAGCGGCTTCGCGGATTATTAATTCCAGCTGGAGTAATTCCGGTGGTCGTAATAAATCCCATGCGGGCAATCCAATGGCGGAACTGGTATTAACTGAAACCACTACGGTTACTCTAAACCTAACCTCGTCTTCAGATACCTATTTGTATCTACTAAATGCCAATGGTGGTGACATCACAACTAACGATGATGGTGGCGAGGGTTATAACTCCCGAATTAGCGCTCAGCTGAGTGCAGGCAGCTATCTGGTTGTTGCCGCGACTTACAGTGCAGGAAAATCAGCCAACTTTGAATTAACCACAGATCAAGGCAGCCTGGCTGAATTTAACTACCGTCAGCTGAAAAACAACCAGGGCTATTGCATGGATCTTGAAGGTGAAGGCACTAGCGGCGGCACCGATGTACACCAGTGGGGCTGTCAAAATGATGATTACCAGAAATGGTATCAAGATAGCATGGGCCGCATTCACAGCAAGGCTGCACGCTTTATGTGTGTTGGTATAGAAGGCGGTGGTAGCAGTAACGGAGCGGATATTATTATCTGGTCTTGCAACAGCAATACCAGCCAGCAATGGCAGTGGAGTACGTCTAACAGCCTGCGTCCACGACATGCGACCCATAAAGCCTTTGATATCAGTGGTGGTAACAACTCCTACCAGGGTAAAGATGCTCACCTATGGGATTTCCATGGTGGCAAGACTCAGCAGTGGGTTTGGATTAATTAAGCTTAAAAGGACTATAAAATACATTATAAGGCCGTATTATGCGGCCTTATAAGCCAATATCAGCTGTTTATCCTATTTATGTTCAGACTTTCAATTAGATTAATTACACTGAATAACGATTAAATTTTCTAAGAATCCCCATGCCTGTGCAATCCAGCTGCCCGACTATTTCTAATCATTATTTAGACATTTTGATCGCTTTATTAAAGTCATCAGGAATACCTGCAGAAAGCCTATTCGCCAAACTTAACCTAACAGAGGAGTACTCCAAATCTCAGCAAATTCCGCTGCAGCAATTACTGAACGCTTGGTACGCGGCCATGGAATTAACGGACAACCCCATATTAAGCTTATCCACCGAGGCGAGCGCTCATCCAACCGATTTTGGCGTACTCGGCTCACTTGTTATGCATAGTAGTACACTGGGTCAGGCATTAGAGACCGCGAATAAACTTGAAAGCATGATTAATCCTAATTTTCTATCTAAGGTATTCATCCTTAATGGCGAAGGTATTAATCAAGTGGAATGCTTAACATTGCATGATGATGAGCTACTGAGACCGATGATAGAAATGGACATGGCATTCACCATCGGCATGGCAAAATTTTTAACCCGAAAAACCATTGCTCAAGAAAATCTCTGGCGAGTGGAGTTCAAACACCAACCCGCTGCCCCTACCGCAGACTATGAAACCCTGTTAGAAACCCAGGTAAAATTTGGCTGTCAGCAAAACCGCTTAGTATTTGATCCCGCCTTACTCGAGGTAGAAACTTACAACCCTAACCCCGAGGTATACAACATACTCGCGAAAGGTTTAGTGAATAATGAAGCCTTTAACCTTGGGCTCAGTACTAGCCGCCTGGTTAAAAGCTATATTTTATCCCACGTTGAAAAAGTAATCCCTACTCAAGAAGCCGTCGCACAGCATTTGAATCTCAGTATATCCAGCTTAAAAAAACAACTCAGTAGCGAGAAAACAGGTTACAAAAAAATCCTCGATGATGTCCGCATGGAAAAAGCTGAAAGCTTACTTAAGGACGATTCATTATCGATATCAGTGATCGCAGAACGCTTAGGCTTTGCCTACGTCAACAATTTCACCCGCGCCTTTAAACGCTGGTCGGGTTACACGCCGCTTAAATACAAAGAGCGATTTAATAAATCCGCTTACAAGCATCCCAACAATTAATTCAGATGCTTATAAGTTTTTTCAAACATTTAAGCCGTCTTAGTTTGCATAAAGCGCTGCATGTGGAAAATACCAAACACCATGATTAGCGCCGCATCTTTTGCCGGGTTGTCACTTTTAGCTTTTAAAGCAAACCAAAAGAAAGTGGTCTCTAATACATGGGCGCCTGCAATAATCACTGCGGCAAGTGGTAAATATGACAACAGGCCTGGCCACTGCATAATATAGCTCGCCAGCGCCAACAGCCAAAAAACAACCGTTACGGCCTTATTCATTGTTATCCACATAGTAAAATTCTCTCATTTTATTGTTTAAATTAAAGCGTCTCGCATTATTCCCCGCCCACGCCTGATTGCATAGGTGCAAATTAGCCAATCTGATTGCAAAGGGGTAGAATGCTGGCAAATATGAAGCAACATTTGCTTGAAGTTTAGGCTTGAGGTTTTAGCATGACGAAGAACACAGAAAATACCACGCATTTTGGTTACAAGGACGTCCCAACAGAAGAAAAACAAGCCATGGTGGCTGATGTTTTCCATTCCGTTGCGGCCAAATATGATGTGATGAATGACTTAATGTCATTCGGTGTGCATCGTTTATGGAAGCGCTTCACCATCGATATGTCTGGGGTTCGTCCTGGTAACAAGGTCCTCGACCTTGCCGGCGGTACCGGTGACTTAACCAAAAAATTCAGCAAGATTGTTGGCCCAGCGGGCAAAGTCGTGTTAGCCGATATTAACTCTTCAATGTTAGAAGTTGGCCGTGAGCGTTTAACCAATCAAGGTTACGTTGGCAACATTGAATACGTGCAAGCGAATGCGCAATATCTACCCTTCGAAGATAATACCTTCGATGCCATCACCATCGCCTTCGGCCTACGTAACGTGACCGATAAAGATGAAGCGTTACGTTCCATGTTTCGGGTATTAAAACCGGGTGGTCGTTTATTGGTCTTAGAGTTCTCGCAAACCAAGAACCCATTATTGAAAAAAGCTTACGATTTGTATTCGTTCACGGCTTTGCCATTCATGGGCAAGCTGGTCACCAACGATTCAGAATCGTACAAGTATTTAGCTGAATCTATTCGCATGCACCCTGACCAAGAAACACTGAAGGGTATGATGGAAGACGCCGGTTTTAACCGTGTTAGCTATCACAATATGACAGGCGGTATGGTTGCCCTGCATCGTGGCATCAAAGTTTAGGTCAGCCGCATATGATCAGCCCAAGCATCGATAGCGCATTATGCGCCAGCATAGAAGCCAGCCTTAATGCCCTACTCAAACACGATCCAGCGCTGCTCCAAGCGCTGGCTAAGTTTGAGGGTAAACGTATCCGCATTCAAAGCGATGATTGGCTCATTCTCGTCATTACCCTTCATCAGCAAGGCTTTCACCTGAGCCTACGGGATGAAAACGAATGCGATACCACCATCTTTGGTAGCATCAGCGAGTTAATGACTGTCGCCCTGGCCAGTGATAAAGCGGACGCATTAATGAATGGTGATGTGGATATCAGTGGTAGCAGCGCACTGGTATTGGATCTTGCAAAAATTGTGCAGCAATTGGATATCGATTGGGAAGCCCTTATCAGCCCGATGACAGGCGGCATCGTCGCTCATCAAATAGGCAAAAGCTTTCGCAGCTTAATCAAGTGGGGAAAAGACAGCGGTCAAACCCTCGCCACTAGCAGTAAAGAATATCTAGAAGACGAAGTGCAGCTCTTGGTTCCAAAGCCTTTGGCAGAACATTTTGGCCAGCAAGTGGGTGATCTTCGCCTCGCAACCGATCGCGCCGAAGCCCGTCTTGAACACCTCAGACAGCTCATCATCAAACATAAACAATCTAAAGTAGAAGGATCTTAAGCTGTGGCTAATTTTTGGCGCCTGTGGAAAATTCTCTTCGTATTTACGCGCTACCGCTTAGACGATCTCATTCCAACTGAGCAATTTCCGTTACCACTGCGCATTGCTTTATGGCTTGCCCCTTGGCGCTTAGCCCCAGTGCCGAAAAAATTATCTCGTGGTGAACGCTTACGCTTAGCATTAGAAGCACTCGGCCCAATTTTCGTTAAATTTGGTCAAATATTATCGACCCGCCCAGATCTTATCCCCGACGATATTGTGAGTGAGCTGGTTAAATTACAAGATGACGTGCCGCCCTTTTCAAGTAAAGAAGCTGTAGATTTGATCGAATCTCAGTTGGGCGAAAGCGTTGATATCTTATTTGCTAAGTTCGATTCCATACCCATGGCCTCGGCTTCAATAGCCCAAGTACACCCAGCGACCTTGCACGATGGCACCGAAGTTGTGGTTAAAGTCGTACGCCCTGGTATTCATAAAACCATTGATCGTGACATGATTCTGCTCGACCAAATGGCACATTTAGTGGAAAAATATTCCGCCGAAGGTCGTCGCTTAAAGCCGGTTGAAGTGGTAGAAGATTATAGCAATACCATACACGCCGAATTGAACTTAGCGATTGAAGCCTCTAACGCCACCCAACTAAGACGTAACTTCGAAGGTTCTGACCTTATTTATGTTCCAGAAGTGTATTGGGATTTCACCCGCACCAGCGTCATGGTCAGCGAGCGTATTTACGGCATTCCCGTCGCCGATATTGCACAACTGAAAGCCCAGAATACCAACATGAAAGTCTTGGCTGAACGCGGTGTAGAGATTTTCTTTACCCAGGTATTCCGCGATAGTTTCTTTCACGCCGATATGCATCCCGGTAATATTTTTGTTGCCCATGGCAGTCCCGAAAAGCCCAAGTACATTGCCATCGACTGCGGCATTGTCGGCACCCTGAACGAACAAGATCAGAATTATTTAGCGCGTAACTTATTAGCCTTTTTTAACCAAGACTATTACCAAGTTGCACAGCTGCACATCGATAGTGGCTGGGTTCCCTCCAATACTAAAGTGCATGAATTAGAGTCTTCAATTCGCAGTGTTTGTGAACCCATATTTGATAAGCCGATTGCAGAAATATCCTTTGGCCAAGTGCTGCTGCAATTATTCAGCGTCGCCCGTCGCTTTGATATGGAAGTTCAGCCGCAACTCGTGTTATTGCAAAAAACCCTACTTAACATTGAAGGTTTAGGTCGTCAGCTTTATCCGCAACTCGATTTATGGAGTACTGCTAAGCCGTATATGGAGCGCTGGATCAAAGAACGTTTTGGGCCAAAAGGTGCAATGCGAGAACTGAAACGCCAGCTGCCAAATTGGATTGAAAAAGGCCCTCAAATTCCAGGCCTTATTCATAGCAGCTTAAGTAAATTGAGCCAGATCGATACTAGCCAAGCCCAGATCGCACAACAAATTACTTTGCTTAGCCAAGAAGTCATCAAGCAGAGAAAGCAAAGCCGCCAGCAGAAGTTAGCACTAACCTCCATGGCATCCGGCGGTATACTTTGGTGGCAAGCCGCAGCGCTGGCTATGCCAGAAACGCTTGGCATATCACTGGCCGCTTTCGGCGCTGTTTGGCTGTTACTAAAAGGCTAGTACAGATTTTAAATTAGCTGTACGTTATTAATATAAAGTAAGCCGAGCTAGATTTTTAAGTCAAGGCAACTTTCTTTCTTTTGAAACCAAATAGAAATATTAAAAACACTGCCATAAAAATCATACCTAAGAGTCTCACTTCGAGACTTAAATCATTAGAAACTTTGTCAATAGACAATGAATCGATATCTATATCATTAATAATTTCCGTACTGCCATCTTGAAATCCAACCTTCACATTATTAAGTGATAGGTTAGCTAAAATCCCAGGCACAGGCTTAACGGGCATACTGAATATTACGGCATTGCTTTCAACAGCATCAGCTGGTCTCACTAAACTGGTGATATACGAAAAAGATCCCGTTTGTTTATCAGCATGCCGGGTAATAGTTGAAGGCTTACTCGGCTCAAAAAATTGCCCCTCTAATAATGAAACGTATAAGCTTTTCTCTGTGTCCACACCCTTTAACCAAGACTTAGAGATTCCTCCATCAATCTGAATTCCATAAATAGGAGCATCTGTCGATAGCACAAAGTCAATATAGTTCATCTCATCTGCACTAGTTCCATTTTTCTGCCAGCGAACTTGTAGACTATTCGTGGCCAGTACTGAATTACTTATTAGCAGAATCAGAGCTATTTTAAATAAATTTATCATTGAATTAAATGGTAGGCCTTTATCGGCCTACCCTCTTCCTTATGGTTTATTGAATACAACTTACTGCATTGAAATGACTACCTAGAATCGATACATCTTGAATATTAATCAAACCGTCTAAGTTAAGATCAAGAACCTCACTATAGCCCTCGTCTCCAGCAGACAGACCATAACTTGCAGATAAAAGCGTATAATCTCCAATATCAATGATGCCATCTCCATTTACATCGCCAGAGACTAATTCAATAGTTTCAATAGAGACCGCTGCGTCATCAATAATTTCGACCGTAGTACACGCGGCTACATGGTTATCGGTTTTAACTGTCATAGTAAATGAGCCATCGCGTAAATTTTCGAAAATGAATTCACCATCAATGCTACTAGCAGAGATTGTCCGACCATTAATAGATACAGATACTTCTACTGGCTGACCATTAATACTTACAGGTAAATCAATAGAACCTCTAATCTCGCCTGATTCGCCTGTGATACCATGAATGCCATCATCAATTGTCACGACAATTTCTTCTGATACCACAGACATAGAATTACCTTCAGAGTCAGAAAATATTGCATTACATGTCAGAGTCACATTCGCCGTAGTCAAAGCAGCTTGATGATGTATTTCAGAAAAATCTCCAATACCTGTTACTGCTTCGGCCGCGCCAAATAATGCGGTTGCTCCAAACCATTCACTTCTTGTATTGGAAATAGGTAATTCGAACTTGAAAGGTGTATTAAAGAAATTGCTATAATTACTATCTTGATAATAAAGACTATCCTCATCAAATTGACAACGTAATTCAGCACCGTATAGATTTTCAGTTTCTAATTCTATCCTAGTTGTTAATGCCGCATTAACATACGGATCTATAGTTGTAGTATTAGGAAGTATACGAACGATATTTCTGGGCTGCTCATTGTAAATTAGATAAGATTGATTACTGCCTCTACCTGAGACCCACGAACCATTAGTACCTGCTCGCCCCAATAATATACTTGAACTGTCAGCACTAACTGATGCTAATCCGAGCTCTCCATTATAGCCGAGTTTCTTAAGAATCAGCATATTCATCCCTCCGCGATAGAATAACTCATCGTTAGATAAATGATCAGGGAGTACAGGAAAACCACCATAATCGTCAGTAAACTCAATCTTGATATCAGCTATTATTTGCTCTATCTCTAAATCAGGAATATGACTTGTTAATAAATTAAATACACTATCAGAAACTAACTGATAGCCGCCATCTTCAGAATATGCAAAAGTACTTAATGCATTGAGGCCCGCAGCGACTTTCAATCCTGAACTGCCGAATACATAACCGTCAGAAGTAATAAATGAGCCTAATTTAGCGATGAGCAAATGTTGCTTTTCATTTCTTATCTCTTCAACGCAGTGATAGTATTGATCTGGATATTTTTCAGAGAATTCAGCCAACCGTGCCAAATAATTTGATTCCGCATTTTCCACCCAATTCGTATATTCTGCAGTTAACCATAAGTCATCAATTGCTATTTTAAACTCTTCATCTGTCATACTTTCAGTTATAACTAGTAATGGCTCTGACCCTGGACCATCTCCTAGAATTTCATTTGCAGCGTTTATATCTGTAGGTTTATCAGGATAATTTCCTAATACTATTGCGAGAGAAGGCTCTTGTGATAAATATTCCTGCAACATGCCATTTATAGTCAGGTCCAACTCTTTAGGAGTAAAATCAAAAGCCCCAAATTCAAGTTTACAAGAGTTGACTATTCCATCCCCGCCGTCCTCAACTACAAATGCAGCTCGATTCCCTTCGAGAACAGCAAGTAATATTGGAGCAAATCCTAATTCCACCGTTGGAACAAACACTCCCTCATGAACAATCACCTCCAAAGTATCGTCTTGATAGAACTTTATCGTTTTTGGTGAAGAAGCTTGATTATCTTCATGTTCAATAGTGATAGGTTGATGGATATAAGAAAAATGATCCAATCCTGTTACATACTTTCCATTCGCCATATTCCATAAATAACCATCACCTTGAACCAAAGCCTTATCGCTAGCAGTCATACCAATATATTGAGAAGCTGAGGACGTTAAATCATGAAAATCTAATCCCGGTATTTTTATACACTGCTCTATAACATTCGTGTCATCAGCCCAAGCTGTTAGCGGACAACGATAAAAACCATCGACATAACTATCATCAGTATCATCTACAGATACAAAACCGTCAGCCAAGTTGTAAGCCGCATAGCCTTCTTGCCAAGGTATGACGAGATTATTTGTGCTTAAGTAAGCTTTCGCTTCTAAAATAATTCGTTGTCCATACATCTTAAAACCAGATTGTGTTGAATCAGCATCAAAACCTAACTCAGTATAACTGGATAGATTTTCAGGTGGATTTGGATAGTTATCCAAAAATCCAACATTACTACCTGTAAGATACTGACTATTTAAATGTGAAATTGCTTCTTCTTCACTAATGTCAATACTTAAATCTGCTACTGCAAATGCTGAATGATCTTTTTTCACTAATAAAACAAGCTTATCTTCATTATGATTAATAATCATAATATCCGATGCGGAAGGATCAGAACCTACATCAAATGTTTGAATAGACTTTAGAGCATTATATTCTGGCAATGCAGACCAAGCATTAATTACCGTACCAAAAGAGAGCGCGAGAACGTAGGATGAAAGTATCCTTTTTTTCATAATATCGATTTCCTTTATCGAGTTTTTTATTAGGAAGCACATCCTTTCAGGTCTAATACTTAACAGTCAATCAACTTGATGATTTGGGCAAGGCGTGTCTAATGCTATATCCTTCATTTGCTTATAATATGTACGAATGTACCAAGTTTAAGAAAATACCAGCCAACATACCTAATTTAAACATGCTCATTGATTTTCTTACTTCGCGATAAACTGCAATACGGCTGATTTCAAAATCAGCCAAGTAATCACCAACTCACTGTTAATAAACCCCTTAAATTTCGCAATACCATCATCCATCGGAGCTTTACTGCGATGGAAAAATATATGCGCAGAAGGCTCAGGTAAAAGCGCTTGGTCTTGATAACGGTTACCGGGAACAAACGCCAGCTTCACCCCAGGAAATAACGTCATATAAGCCAAAATAGGCTCTTCACATTGTGTACAGACCCCACGCTTCAACAACAAGCCAGGACGGTGATACTCAATAGGCGCGCCAGCGCTGAGTTTTGCATGCTTCGCCCACATCACGGTCACATCCGAAAAAGGTCGTTTATAAAGCGCTTGGCAAATAGTGCAATGACAATGAAAACGTAACATAGGGGGTTTAGCCACCTGCAACTGCGTTTGTCCGCACTCACACTGGCAAGGAATATCACTGACTTCTGGCATATTTACACTCGCATTCGATTTATAGTTATTCTTATCGTCGTCACAAATCTGAGTCATACTGACACAATGAACAGATAACTCACGTTCAATAGTACCCTCAAGAGCGACTTTAAGGTAAGCTTCGGGAATAATTTTTATCGATATTAAGTCGTTTTTAATGAGTAATTGGCAATGAACAACTGGCTGGATGAAATCAAATGGGACAGCGATGGCTTAGTCCCTGCGATCTCCCAAGACTACCAAACAGGCCGAATTTTAATGATGGCTTGGATGAATCGTGAAGCATTGAACCTCACGATCAAAGAAAACCGAGCGATCTTTTATTCTCGTTCGCGCCAGCAACTATGGCGTAAAGGCGAGTCATCTGGACACGTACAAAAGCTCCATGAAACGCGTTTAGACTGTGATGCCGATGTCATTGTGCTGCAAGTCGAGCAAATTGGCGGAATTGCGTGTCATACAGGACGTGAAAGCTGCTTCTATCGCGTGCATAATGGTGATTCAGATCAAGGTGAGTGGCAATCGGTTGATCCAGTACTAAAAGATCCCAAAGATATTTATTAATTTCCTTTATTATTAAGAGCTTAGTATGAGCGACTCAGTAGATAACACGTCGGTTTTCGAAACCCTAGGGAATATCCTAGAAGAACGTAAAGGCGCTGCCGCAGACAGCTCCTATGTGGCTAGCCTATACAGTAAAGGCTTGAACAAAATTTTAGAAAAAGTCGGTGAAGAAGCGACTGAAACCATCATTGCAGCGAAAGACGCTGAACGCAGTGGTGATAATTCAGACGTTATCTACGAAACTGCTGATTTGTGGTTCCATAGCCTAGTGGCCTTAGCCCAGCTAGGTGAACGACCAGAAGCAGTAGTAGAAGAACTTAAGCGCCGCTTTGGTTTATCCGGCTTAGAAGAAAAAGCCTCTCGCCAGCCTAAATAGGCTTGTGAGATACAGTAGGAATTAGAACATGACGGATTGTTTATTTTGTAAGATAGTGGCTGGGGACATTCCTTCAAACAAAGTTTTTGAAGATGATGATTTTTTTGCCTTTCGTGATATTAATCCAAAGGCCGATACCCATCTCCTACTGATTCCGAAGAGACACATCGTCAATCTAGATGATTTACAGCCAGCAGACGAAGCACTGATGGGCAAAATGATGCTCACTATTCCGAAACTGGCTAAACAGGAAAAACTCGAAGGCTACCGCACCATTACCAATACCGGTGAAAAAGGCGGCCAAGAAGTTTTCCACATGCATTTTCATATTCTTGGTGGCTCTAAGCTGCCAGGTTTTTAAACCATTAATAATAAATAGAGGTAAGTATCATGTTAGGTGGTATTAGTATTTGGCAGTTATTGATCGTATTCGTTATCGTTATCTTGGTCTTCGGTACTAAGAAATTACGTAATCTTGGTGGCGATCTTGGTGGTGCCGTTAAAGGCTTTAAAAATGCCATTAACGAAGACCCTGCGAAGAAAGCAGAAGAAGAAAAAACAACAGAACAAGAGTCTCTTGCGCTTGAAGAAAAAGATGCGACTTTTGACAGTTCTGCTGACAAACAAGCTGCTGAAAAGCAAAAAGACCAAGAAAAGAAATAATTCGGAGCACATTACGTGTTTGATATTGGTTTTTTAGAGTTAATGGTGGTCGGCATTCTCGGTCTATTAGTTTTAGGCCCTGAACGACTGCCTGTCGCTGCGCGCACGGTAGGATTGTTCATCGGCAAAATTCGGCGAACTATGAGTAATATCCAAGACGACTTAGAGCGCCAAGTGCGCACTGATGAGTTGAAAGAAAAGCTTAAAGATCCCTATGCGACTTTTCTTGATGAAGAAGAAAGCGCAGTGAAAGATGATGTATTAAAAGATGCCCTAGTGAAAGAGACTGCTAACAAAGACTCTGCACCCAAAGGCGCTGGCGAAGACACGCATTCTGCAGATAAAAAATAAGACTCGAGCAACATGACCGAACCAACAGAACAAGCTGCTGCCGCTGAACAACCCCTAATGACACACTTAATTGAGCTACGTAACCGTTTGCTCAAAATAGTGTTATTAGTATTGTCCGTATTCTTAGGGCTATTCTATTTTGCTAACGATCTCTATTTAGTCTTAGTAGAACCGCTTTCTTCGATCTTACCGGCCGATGGCAGTATGGTTGCAACGGGCGTCGCGTCACCCTTCTTGGTGCCGTTTAAGCTCACCATCGTATTAGCCATTTTTCTATCCGTGCCTTTTATATTGCATCAAATTTGGTCTTTTATTGCACCAGGGCTATACAAGCACGAAAAGAAATTTGCTATTCCCCTATTACTCTCAAGTATCGTATTGTTCTATGCTGGCATCTCGTTTGCGTATTACGTGGTATTACCCCTAGCCTTCTCTTTCTTTACCTCGGTAGGCCCAGAAGGGGTCACCTTATTGCCTGACATCGATAACATCCTCAATTTCATTTTGAAAATGTTCTTCGCTTTCGGCATTGCCTTTGAAATCCCTATTGCTACCTTCTTGATGGTACTCATGGGCTTTACCACCGTGCAAAACCTCAGCTCTAAACGCCCTTATGTGTTCTTGGGCTGCTTCGTTGTCGGTATGTTTGTGACGCCACCGGATGTCATTTCACAAACCATCTTAGCGGTTCCTATGTGGATGCTATTTGAAGTGGGTATCATGTTCGCACGCTTGATTAAAAAACCCCTTGATCAGGCCGAAGAAGAGCCAGAAAATAACATCGGATAATTCTCTAGTTCAACTAGACTAGAATAAACCGTTAGTTAACCCAGATTGCATCATAAAAGGAGTGGCCAATATGCTATTTAAACGCCGCTCCCTCTCAACTCGTTTATTAGTCTGCCTTCTCCTCCCTTTTTTAAGCTTAATCACCCTTCCTTCTTTGTCTCTAGCTAACGAAAGTGACATCTCAGAAGATGAAGAACTCGAAAATGCTTATTTAGGAAATGACGACCTCGTTAACGACGAAGGTTTTTATTATGAAGACGCTTTTTCTGATCAAGAATATACCGATACTCGCCCCTTTATGAGTATCGAGACCTTACTCGGTGGTCAAACCTTAGAGCGCATAGAATTTGAAAATGGCGAAAGCGACAGTATTCGCGCAGGCTCCGGGGTTTATATTGCCTTAGGTGTCGCACATTTGATGTTCGAACAACGTATGGATATAGGCATTAAAGCCGGCTATCTGTTTGACCTCGTAACTGCTAAAAATAACGAAGGCAATCAGAGTGTTTTATCCTTCACTCGTAAGCCCATCGACATTTTCAGCCATTATTGGATCGACCGTCATTGCTGGGGCGGAGGCTTAACGGTTCATCTAGATCCTATATTTACCAGCCGAGAAACAAGTCATAACGCCAAGTACGATAATGCCTATGGCGCTTATGCTGAATACTTATTCCACTTCGTCGGCACCGGTAGCGCCCTCGGGGTTAAGTATCTGCACATTAATTATAAGAATAAAGAGACCGATGATGTCAGCGATGGCAGCGCTTGGGGCATCACGTTCAACCAATTATTTTAATCCAACCTGCCATTTTAATTCAGCACTGATTTAATCCAACAGCAATGCTATATTGTTGGCAAAATAGACGACCGAATTGTACCTATGTCAACTGATAACCTAATTAGCAAAATCAACAATCGTGAAAGCGGCATCGTGCTTTATGGCATCACGCCACCGAAGAAAGGCACCAGCGAAGAGAGAGTCGCAGAGATATCTGCTCGCCAAGTAGAACGCCTGCAAGACCTCAGTGTCGATGGCTTAGTGCTCTATGATATCCAAGATGAAAAATCCCGTACCGAGGAAGAACGACCTTTTCCTTTTATGGAAACCTTGGATTGCTATGGCTATAGCCAGCAGCATCTAACGAACTTAAAAATCCCAAAAATCATCTACCGTGCAGTAGGAAAATACTCTGAAGCAGAGCTATCCAACTTCCTAACGCAAGCTGACCCACAAGAAAACCTATCCATCTTTGTCGGCGCAGCCTCAAAATCACAAGAAGTGACGCTGTCGATTAGCGATGCTTATAAGATCAAAGCCAAGTCACAGAGTGATGTATTACTAGGCGGCGTAGTGATTCCTGAGCGTCACCAATCAAAGGGTGACGAACATTTACGAGTATTCGAGAAGATTGCACAAGGCTGCAGCTTCTTCGTCTCTCAGGGCGTTTACGATGTTAATGCTTCTAAGAATTTCCTGTCCGACTATTACTACTACGGTAAAGAGAATGACATTCCATTAGTGCCGATTCTATTTACGCTAACGCCTTGTGGTTCTGCTAAGACACTGCAATTCATGAAGTGGTTAGGCATCAGCATTCCAAAATGGTTGGAAAATGATTTAATACATTCTAACGATATCTTGCAGCGTTCTGTTGATGTCTCTGAGCAAAGCTACCGTGAACTAAAAGAGTTTGCCGATGAGAAAGGCATTCCGGTTGGCTGTAACATCGAAAGCGTCGCCATTCGAAAAGTTGAGGTTGATGCCTCTATCGAGTTATTAGAAAGAGTCAGTCAGTAGCCCGTAGGCTACTGCTACTTTCAGTGAATAGCAGCAGAGATATTCACTGAAAGCTCATCCAACATAAGATAACGTTTGCGATACATTGAGCGTTTTTTAGTTTTTAGCTCACTCATTTCTCGACGCGTCGCTATTAGCGGTAAATCAAACCAGCCCTTACCGCATTCCTTGGCACCGACTTCTCGCCAAAACTCATCATAATCAAAATCGATTCCGTGTCTCCAAGGAAGGTGTATCGCATGCTTTTTGCGATAGCTTTGAATAGAATCACCGACACAATAAATGGCATAACATCCTAAATTTCGACAAAGCTCTTGTAGCGAATTCATGATAAAGGAATTAGGCCGAATACCATGCATGAGTTTCTGCACCTTCTTCGTTGCCCCAACTTCATTCAAAGGATGCCCTTGAACGCAGCCAACCAGGCAAACCCATTTATTTGTTTCTATTTCTTCGAATGAAAAAGCCACAGAAACAACTCGACCACCAAACTCCGCACATTCAAACGAGAGAAGGACTTCACCTTCTTTTCTAAATTGATCGTCGTAACCTAATACCAGGGACCCTGAACATTCTTCATTCAAAATTATTTGGGTCAGAGTACTGCTTTCATTTTCATTCAATAGTTTAGAGAACATATCGCCTTTTAATTTCATAAAACGATAAGTATCAAAAATCACCTTTAACTTTCTCTGTTTATTCCACTTAATAGAAATATAAGTTCTAAACGGCTTTATATATAATCGAGAGCGAGGACCAGAAACAGCATCAAATGCGCTAGATTTTAGTGTCTCAAACCACATTACTGCAAAAGAAGGACTTAACATAGAATGAAAAGCTATCTTCCACTGTTGTTTCTTACGATAGTTTTTACCATGATTTTTATAGCCTTCTTTAGCAAGATTCCAGCCTTGTAAGAGTGCTGATACGAGAAAGAACTCTCTCGTTATTCTGTCAAGCGCAGACGTCGATTTTTTAACAACAACCATAATATTTACCCAATAAATTATGGCATGAATATAATTGAAAGGGTTGTTGAATACTTTTGCGAAGTTGTAAGCTGAAGTCAGCGTTTGTCAGATGCCCTTATTTTCAATTCAACGTCTCCGGTTTAATGGCCACCGCGCCATCGTCATTATTGCAATGACAATGGCCAGTCATTCAGAAAGCTAGCTCATAGCGGCAAAAGCCTCGGCTAATTTTTGCGGTTGATCCAGGAACGTCGCGTACATTTGCTTAGCAAAGTCATCAGGAAAAACTTCAAACTGACCTTGCGACAGAGCAGTGAATGCTTTTTCAGAGACACTTTTAGGCGTCGGTTTATCCATTTCCATGCCTTCAGCCATACGTGTATCCGTAGGCCCAGGATAGACACAAACAACAGCAACATTAGCGTTCAATAGATCAGCACGTAAGCCCTCAGAATAAGAGTGCATGGCCGCTTTGCTAATGGAATAGGTACCAATAGACGGAAAGTTACTAATACCAGCAATAGACGAAATATTAACAATCGCCCCTGCGCTTGATTGCTTTAACTTAGCAATCAACAGACTGGTCAACTGCATCGGCCCAAATAAATTTACTTCCATCTCTTGGCGTGCAAATTCAGTCGCATCTAACGCACTGCTTAAAGCAGAATCAATAATGCCAGCGTTATTAACCAAAATATCCAATACAGGTATTTGCTCAGCCAGAGCCATAATTTGATCAATTTGAGTCACATCAAGCTGCACCGCTTTCACTACATCAGGATTAAGGGCAACGATTGCGCTAAGGCTTTCTATATCACGCGCAGCGGCATAAACAGTGCTAGCACCTGCATTGACTAGAGTCTGAACAAAACCCTCACCAATGCCACGATTGGCGCCGGTTACTAATGCTACTTTTCCATTTAGTTCAAATGACATAGTGAAATCCTCTTTCTTTTTGAATGGCTCTAACTGAGCGAATAAATTTAACTGCGAAGCGATAAGGAGATTATGATTTAAAACAGTTACTTTGATAATACGTTAAAATCGCATAGTATTTATACGCTCAGCGTATGAATAACCCCATAACAATGGATAGACCTCAATGGAAGACGGACACTTACTGGCTTCAATGCAAGCCTTTATCAATGTCGTTGAAAGCGGCAGTTTTTCAGAAAGCGCCCGCCGTATGGGCTTATCTCAGCCTTCCGTTTCACGTCAGGTCAATGCGCTAGAAAGCCAATTAGGTGTGCGCTTATTACAGCGAACAACCCGCAGCCTCAGTTTAACCGAAGCAGGCCAAGTCTATTACGACAAAGCGAAACTGATTCAATACGCCGTCACCGAAGCAAATCAAGCCATTAGCGGCTTCAAAGACTCACCTTCGGGCTTATTAAGAATCAGCGCACCCCATACCTGGACGGAAGCCAAAATCGCACCTCATATTGGTGAGTTCCTAAATCACTACCCAGACATTAAGTTAGACATACAGTGCAATGATCATATTCAAGACATGGTGGAAGATCGTTTAGATTTGGTCATTCGTGTAGGGCGAGCAAACGATAGCTCTTACATCGCTATTCCCTTCAGCAAGGTAAAAATATTGTTATGCGCCAGCCCTGAATATTTCGCGGAAAATGGTCGCCCAAAAACAATTGCCGACCTAAACAATCACAGCTTCATTACCTACGATAAATTCAATAAATTAGTATTAAGCAAAGCGGGGGATCAACAAGAAATACCCATGCAAGGGCCTCTTAGCATGAACTCTGTGGCAGGAATAATCAGTGTCGCTAAGCAAGGCGTAGGATTAATTGCCATCCCCGATCTATTACTGCAACAAGATTTACAGCAAGGATCGTTAGTCCAAATATTGCCTGACTATCAGATGGATATAAAAGGTCTAGCGGTCGAGCAAGCCTTTGCGATGTATGCCAGTCGCAAGCAAATGCCCGCGAAAGTACGGGCATTCTTAGACTTTTATAAAACCAGGTTTTAGCGTTTTCAGCTGATGATATTTACTCTGCTTTTAATCTTGTGAATCGTTCTTTTTTTTCAGATCACAGCTGCGCTCACCTTTAACATAAACATCAGAACGATCTTTATCCATTTCCTCTTTTAAAGCAGACTCAAGATTCATAAACAATTCTCGAACATGGCTAATATGACCTTCATCTTCTCTAGACTTCAACCATGCGTGGTACAAATCATTTTTATGCTTAGCCTCCGTTTCAAGAAAAACATGTCCTTGCTGATGTGCCTGAGCACAAGGCATTCCCATATCGACTAATGCTTGTTTAGCCATTTCAAGAGCAGAATGAAAGGTCTCTGAAATCACATAATCAGCACCGGCTTTTTCTAACTCATAGCTTTGACCTCGATCAAAAGCACGGGCTAATATTCTCACTTGTGGATAGGTCATTTTAACATGACGCACCAGATCCTTAGCACGCTCCGGTTGATCAATCGCAATCACTAATAATCTAGCGTCTTCGATACCCGCGGTATGCAATAAATCAGGCTGAGTCGCATCACCAAAATAACTTTTCACATTAATACTGCGCATTAATTCAATACGCGAAGCCTGATAATCCAATACAGTGGTTGAAATATCGTTAGAAACTAACAGACGATTAACGATCTGACCAAAGCGTCCTGACCCCGCAATAATCACACTCCCCTGCTCGTCAATCTCATCCGCTTGCTGCTCATTTTCTGATACCGCAAAACGCGGCAGTATTATCTTTTCGAAAAGAATAAACAGGCCCGGCGTTAAGAACATAGAAAGTGCGACAGGCAACGATAATAACTGTACGACCTCGGTCGGCAATACATGCTGCTGATGAGCAAAACTTAACAGCACAAAACCAAATTCACCCGCTTGCGCTAAGCTCAAGGCAAACAACCAGCGATCACTACCCGTGATGTTAAATACACGTGCCAAACCATATAGCACCAAAGCTTTTATCGACATCAGCCCCAAAGTAATGGCGGCGATGGTCAATGCATTATCGGATAGAATAGCAAAATTAATACCCGCCCCTACCGTGATAAAAAACAGACCTAATAACAATCCTTTAAAGGGCTCGATGTTACTTTCTAATTCATGACGAAATTCACTATTGGCTAATACTACACCCGCCAAGAAAGTCCCCAATGCAGGACTTAAACCCACCAAACTCATTAGCGCTGCAATACCAATTACCAATAAAAGTGCCGTCGTAGTAAACATTTCACGCAAACCAGACGCGGCAATATAACGAAATAAAGGGCGGGATAAAAAGTGTCCACCCACCACTACAAAAGCAATCGCGGCGATAACTACTAAGCCATAAGCCCAGCCAGGTAGATGAGTGACCAAAGAATAATTATCATGCTGTGCCACCGTGCCGGCTAGCGCTTTACTCTGCTCAACCAACTCAGGAATCGCCAGCATCGGAATAAATGCCAGCATCGGAATCACTGCAATATCTTGAAACAGCAAGACACTAAAGGCATTACGAGCACCATCGGTTTTATTCAGAGATTTTTCACTAAAAGTCTGTAAGACAATGGCAGTAGAAGATAAAGCGAAGATCAAACCAATGGTTAATGACACGCCAAACGGTTGAGAAAATGCTAACGCAAGCCCTGTAATCGCTGCTGTCGTTAGTCCTACCTGTAAGCCGCCTAGGCCGACTAATCGGTTTCTCATATCCCAAAGTACTTTAGGCTCAAGCTCCATGCCGACCAAAAATAGCATCATCACCACACCAAATTCAGCGAAGTGTTGGATCGTTGAGGTTTCACTGCCGACCAGCCCTAGAACAGGCCCGATCATCACGCCAGCGATCAGATAACCTAATACCGACCCCAAGCCTAAACGTTTGGCTAACGGCACCATAATGACAGCCGCTGCTAAATAGATAAAAGCTTGTAAAAAGTAACCCGTCATTTTTTCACCTGATGGAATGCTGAATGAGGTTCAGCATATTATTGTTTGCGCTTAGATATCGCTTAACTTTAGTGAGCATAGTGAAAAGGAGGTTAATATAAAAGACTCAATTTTTGTGCAGGTATAATGAATAGCCGCTAATGCTCAATACTGAATATAACCAAGCAGACTCAGAATAGGAATTGCGACACCCCCTATTCCCACTAATAAGCGCATATACGCAACAAAGTGAACACCAGGATGAATAACATTAATACTCGGGTCTTCCGGCTTATAATGGACTAACAAGGTCGGCATACCTTTAATTTCAGTCACCTTTTTTTGCGCCTTATCTTTCGAAGTATAGCTTGCGCTAAAGTCGTATTCAGCCCCCTCGTATTCCTGATCGCTAACGACAAACGTACAGGTTATCTTAGGCGCATAGGTCATCCCTCCTTTGCTACCAGAATGTGAAATAAGTCTCGCGCCCTTTAGCTTGGCATTGGCTTGAGGCCAGTGAAAACTCTGCCGACCTTCCTGAATGCTAACAATACCGGTGATGAATATGAATATTCCCAAGATGATAGTCATCGACCAGCCCAAAGTATCTAACCAAGCAATCTCGGTGAACATAGAGGCAGGCGCAACGAACATAAAAATAACAAGGAACAGCGTAGCGTAATGACTACGTCCGGTGGCGATGGCTAAAAATTGTTTAAACATAAATTTACTGTTATCAATTATCACTTTAACTTTTTGCGAATACGGCTCAGCGCTATCGGTGTAATGCCAATATGCGATGCGATCATTTTTAACGGTAATTTATCACGCAGCTGACTGTTCTCTTCTAAGAATTTTAAATAGCGCTGTTCCGCCGATTGCTGAACAAAAGCATATTCTCTTTCTTCTTTTTTAATAAAGAGATTTTCCAGTAACGAATTATAAGCCATTAGAAATCCAGGCTTATCTTTCATTACATCAAAGAAGGTTAACCAATCAAACTCTAGACATAAAACATCGTCTAGTACTTCAATACTAAACAAGGATTTCGTCTGTCGGCTCATAGCGCGAGTAGAACCTGCGATACCCGGTGAGCTGGCGAATGATTGAGTAAACTCTTTACCATCTTCCGATAGGCTTAAAAATCGCACATAGCCCTTTAATAAAAAGTAAAGCTTAGGTGCAAGCTGCCCTTGCTCAATCATAAGCTGGCCAGTTTTATAATGTTTCAATTCGCCTTTTAAGCCAAACTTTGCGAAGTCATCGGCTTCGACACTGGTAGAATTACCACTAAAATAGGCGACAAAGTCTTGTAATTGATTCTGTATATTCACGTCATAGCTTTTTGGTCTTTAGAGATTAGATACAATGCCAGAAGCGTTATTAATATGCCAGACACACTCTCTGATACACTCTCTTTTAGATGCGCAATGGCAGACCAACCTTCAGGTATCACTACCAAAATGGGGATTAAGTAGGTAAAGGCTAATAGTTGGTTGGGCCCGACCTTCTGCACCAAGCGCTGCTGTAAAAAGAAGGTCGCCATCGTGGTGAACACCGTCAGGTATAGCAATATGCTCCAGAACTCAGAGACCTGCCAAGCGACTTGATCAAGCTCGCCAAATACAAGCATAAAGGGTAATAATATCAAGCCACCTAATACCATAATGTAAAAAGATCCTTGTATCGGCGGAACATCAGCCCCCCACTTTTTCACCAATACCACGTGTATCGATAAACAGAAGCAGGCTAAAACAAATATACTATCACCGCTATACCAGCTGAAAAATTCAATATTATCCTGATTAAAAGCCAATAAAACTAAAGTGGCACCGGCGCTTCCTAAGACAAACCCCAACAACTTTGTTTTTGATGTTTTAGTTTTCAGCAATACAAAGGTAAAAACAATGCTGATCAGCGGAACTAAGGTATAAATGACTGAGGTTCGCATCGCCGTCGTTGTCTTCAACGCTTCAAATAAGCCGATAAAAAATAACACTAGAAATAAGCTAATCAAACCATAATGAAAATAGACCTTGCGATTAAACATGGGCTTATAATTAATGGCGAAGAGTGGGATCATCATAATGCTGGCTAAGATAAACCGTAAGCCCGTACTCGTAATCGAATTGGCGTAGGGTATTAAGTCAGCGGATACCACAAAGGAGGAAGCCATTAGACTAACCCAGAGTAATAGCAGTACATTATTGGATAGCAGCCATTTCATACGACTATTCCTAGACCAAATCTTTTGAAATAAACTTTGAGAATAAAAATTCTGCAATTGCAGAATCTAAATCCAACTCAAAGGTTTCCGTCAAAATCTTATGTAATTGCTTAGCACTAATGATAACAGTCGCGATCGTTTCTTCATTACTGATACGATACAACTCATTATTTCGCAAGGATAAAATGTCGTTATAAAACTTACGGCAAATGACCATATTATTTACAAACGCCGCATCGGGGCTTTTATGTGAATAAAAATGAGCGGGTAAACATTCCGCTTCGCTATAGTGATGCAAGTTAAAAGTATATAGAGTGAAGAAAGCCTCTTCTTTAAATACTTGATAGCAATAATCATGGTTTGAGTTCTGAATTATGCGATAAACAGCATCTCCTTGATCTTGCTCCAAACCAAGCTCTAACTTTACCGGGTAGCGAGCACCAAAGTGACCAAAGCCAGCATCAACTATATAATCTTCACCGTCTAAATTCAGTAACGTGACTCGGTGAGTTCTAGCAACATCAACATCACGATTATAAATCACTTTAGCCATTAAGAGCCTAACGTCAAAGCCAAGTTCCACTAGTACTGTTAGCACCAGTTTATTATGTTCGAAGCAATAACCGCCTCGCTGCTTCTCGACTATTTTTGAAAAGATAGCCTCTACTTCCAATGATATATCTTGGCCTAAAACAACGGCCAAACTATTAAAGCTATAACGAGCAATGTGCTTGCTTTGTAAGTCACGTAAGAATTCCACATCAGCCGAAACTGTTAACTCTAAATCCGCTAAATACGCGTTAGCCATGTGCTGAATAGTAGGCTTAAGCGGCTTTGCAAAAGATTGTTCATTCGTCATTTTCGTCTTCCATCAATATCTATGCTACTCACTATAACCGAACATCTTACAGTTGTAATAAACCTAGGTTTAGTCCACTAACTATTTTATTTCTAACGACTAAACCTAAGTTAATTCATCGATTTAATGAACGGCATAGACTGAAGTCCTGACAAATTAACAAGCAATCAATGTGACAAAGGATAAATGATATGCGTATTACTGTATTTGGCGCTGCTGGCAGCGCAGGTAGTGAAATAGTGACTGAAGCCCTATCCAGAGGCCACGAAGTGACTGCTGTCGTTAGAAGCGAGGCACGCTTTGATCAATTACCAAGCGCGGCAAGCAAGCGACAAGGAGATGCCAGCTGTATAGAAGATGTCATTGCCTTAAGTGAAGGCCAAGATCTAGTCATCGCTGCAACTCGCCCACCAGAAGGAAAAGAAAGAGACCTAATCACAATCAGCCAATCATTACTGACAGGTCTTGCGCAAACTCAAGTTCGCTTAATCGCTGTTGGCGGTGCAGGCAGCCTAAAAGTTGCGGATAAAGAAGACACCTTAGTCGTCGATGATACTCGTTATGTTTCACCGGCTTGGCGCGATATTGCAGTTGCTTGCGTCGATCAATACAACATTTATAAAGCGACTACAGAAACCCAATGGACTTACTTAAGCCCACCGGCGATGTTATTACCCGGAGAAAGAACCGCCAAATTCCGCTTAGGAAAAGACGAGCTATTAGTTGATCAGCAAGGGCAATCAAAAATCTCTTATGCAGATATTGCTATTGCAATGATTGACGAAGCCGAACAAAACAACTTTCCACAACAACGCTTTACCCTTGCGTATTAAAAACAGATATATTTTAGAAAATAACATGTCGGAGAAGTATCATGAAAAGCATTACAAAATTATTAGCCATTATCCCGGCGCTAGTCGCCTCTTTATTCATAGCGCACACAAGTTATGCAGACACTCATTCTAATAAAGAAGAAAGAGTACTCATCGTTTTAACCAGCCATACAGAGCTAGGCAATACCGGTAAAAAACAGGGTTTTGGTTACCTGAATTAACCCACCCTTATTATGAGTTCATTGAGGCCGGCTATACCGTCGATGTCGCGAGTATTGAAGGCGGCATGGCTCCATTAGATGGCAAAATTTTCGAAGAGGAAGAAGACGAATACAATCAAAGATTCTTAAATGACGCTACGCTAATGGCAAAAGTAATGCGCAGCATTCCAATAGCCGATATAAACCCAGATGATTACCAGGTTGTTTTATATTCTGGTGGTTCAGGCCCTATGTGGGACTTTCCAAACAACCCAGATATCAATCGTATTTCGAAGTCTATCTATGAAAAAGACGGCATCGTATCGGCAGTATGTCATGGCACGGTGGCACTGGTTAATGTCACCCTTTCTGATAGCAGCTTATTAATTGCAAATAAACGTATTGCTGGATTTACCAACAAAGAAGAAGCGGATCTGGGTACTACTGAAATCGTGCCCTTTCTATTACAAGACAAACTTATAGAACAAGGCGCTATTTTTGTCGAAGGCAAAGCATGGCAGGAAAATGTAGTCGTCGAAGGTCGTTTGATTACTGGGCAAAACCCGGCATCAGCCAAGAAGGTCGCGCAAAGTATCATTGAAAAACTAAACTAAGCGACTAAACACTCCATATCGAAGTCGATTGGAGTGTTTTATATTACATCTAATCTAAATATTTAATCGCGATACCTTCTAAAGTATCTGCTCGATATTCACTTGAAGCTTTAGAGCTATCTCTAAAGCCCCCTGCAATATTCAACAATACTAATGTACCATCTATTTCTTTTCGTACAGTGCCTCCTTTTCTAACATCAATAATGGCATCCGCCCCTATCGACTTGGCTTTACGGCGTAATTCTTTAATCAGCTCATCTGTTTTAGAATACTTACCTCCTGATACCTGAAGGTATGAAATCTGTTCATATTTTTTATCGCCATTATACGATCCGAAATACACATCCACATAACTAGTGGCTGGGTAATATTGACTTCCAACAGAAATACTCTCGGATTGTATTCTACCGCCTGATGTACAAGCGGTGAGTAGTAAAGACGAGAGTAAAATAATTACGGGGGTTTTCATTATTGATTAATAGTCCTTTATATATTTCTATTCATTAAATCATGCTTATAACTCGCTACCCTATCATTTATTCAATAATAAGATATCCGGCAAGTTATTGGCCACCGCAAAAATGTCTGGATTCTGAGTTAATGCCTCCACAATTACCGGTAACGGTTCAGACCATATTTCCGGTAGATCAGCTTCGCCCTTACTAAGAATGGGAAAAGCCAACAGCTCTTCAGGCGGACAGAACTGAGCATTCACACCTTCTTTATTACCACGAGCATCAATACGATACCAACCATGATTTTTAAGGTAGACAGCATTAAGGCCATGTAAACAGAAAGGCGGTACATCACCTATCGTCAGGCGCTGGTAGCACAACCCGGTAGGAATATTATTGGCGCGTAACAAAGCGGCTAACAAATGACTCTTGGCATAACAATAACCAGTACCATGAGCGAGAACATCTGAGGCTTTGCACGTCAGCGGATTCAACTTGAAATCCCAACTGTGTTTAATTTCATCGCGTACAAATTCAAAGCAAGCCTTGGCGATCGCCTCATCAGTCTCTTTCCCTACTGCCAAGCTCTGAGCTTTCGCCAGTACATCGGGCTGTTGCCAATCAATATATTCTGTTGCTTCTAAGTATTCTTTTACTTCTAAATTCGCTATTGCTTCTAAAATAATAGTCATTTCATTTATTCGATGTGTAGTTTCCACTTAAGATATTTTTTTCTTTCAAAGCTTTTTCAAGTTTTATGACTCGATGCAATGCCGCCAAACCAAAGATCATGCCAATAATTCCAAACACTTCCATATTCATACTAACGTCCTTTTTATTACATTTGATTTAAAGATAAGCATCAAGCCGATAGCAACTTCCACGATTTCGACAGTAATAAACGATATCTGAATGTTCGTCAGTTCACCAGCCATTAACATACCAACTACTCTAAAACTGATGAATGAGCCTATAATAATGACGGCCAAAACTGCAGAATAGACCCAAGTTTTACTTAGGTAATAAATGAGTCCAATGGCAAGTCCAACACCTATCATCAAACTGCAATATATTAATATAAAGGCTATCTTACCGTCTAAGTCTGCTGCCACTAAACCAATTCTGGCCAGCTTCGCATCAATATCAAATAAAGCATTAAACCCTGATACGATAAAATAAATCGACATAATGGCAACATAGGCTTTCCCCCATAAATCTATCTTCTTAAACATATTGACTGCCCTTGTAAGGTTAATTCAGAATAAGAACTGAGTGCTCATCATTATTTTTATCAATAATATGTATAAAAGTCACTATTAATTCACTAGACTGCCGCTATCAATAAAGGAATAAGATTAACATGTATAAAATATTATTAGTGACTTCAGTCTTGCTGTCCTCCATAGCTCAGGCAAACACAACACAAGACGACCTCACATTTGGCTTAGAAATGGGGTTAGATAATTTTTTTATTGCTCCAACCGCCCGCTACAGTTTGAATGACAAAATCCGTTTATCTGCGAGCGCTGGATTATTCTTAGCAGAAGGCTCTGGCTCGCTTTACTACGACGCGGGTGTTTTATACTATCCTTATGGACAAGGATTCAGAACGTCATTAAGTTACGGCACTCACTCTATATATAAAAAAAATAATACAACAGGAAGTAAAATTGACTTCAGTTCTGGCTCAAGCGAAAGCGCTACGACGGATTATTCATTTCCTACTTTTGAAGGTATAAGCTTAGGACTAGGTTGGGATTGGTCAGATTCAAATGGGGGCTGGCAAATGGATATGATGTATATACTCACATCCAGTGCCGATAATTCGAGTGAACTAGAAGATTCTTTCACAGAGAAAAGCATACCCGATGCTACTTATCCTACCACCACATCGAAATCCAGCAGCGCTAATGCACAAGGCCCTGATGGTTCAGGAAGTATTTGGCTGAAATTAGGGTATCAATTCTAGAGTAATCTAATTACCAAAATAGATATTCAACCCCAACTGCAGACCTGGATTGGCAGAGAAGTTTCGTATTCTCTGCCAATCTACAAACACATCACTGTTTAAAAACACCCAAGAAGAATAGAGCTTTAACCTGTGACCGAGGGTGAAAGCATAACTTTCTGTTTGGAAATCTTTTTCTGTCGTTCCAAGACCCGATAAGTTTATAGAGACAGCCTGCTGTGTATTAATTTTATGTCGCAGTTTAGTACCAACCGTTAATTGCTGATATTCAAGTTCTGACCGATATTGTGCATCGGCATAAGTGACATGCAGCCACTGTTTATTAATAGCTCGACTTAGAGCAGACGCCAGCTTTAACTGTTTCTCTTCTTTATCTGTTATTCGGAAAGTACCTTGTGCACTTACTTCATTATCATCTAAAGAAAATATTTTTTTATAGCTGGCCCCAATAAAAATTGATTTGATGCCATCATGCCCTAGCTGATACTTAAGATTACGACTATGCATCCCTGATGCTTGTAAATGAACAGACGAAGATTGCGACTTATAGTCGGTGATATCCACATCCTCATTTTCAGGTAATGGATCACTGGGTTCAACGACTAGCTCAATTCGCTTACCAAACTTAGCAACTTGCTTATTAAGATTATCCAGCCGTACTTTCATTCTATATTTTTGTGTATAAATCTCTTTTTGATAGCGGCTCGTTAACGAATTTAATTCCAAATCAATAATTAGATCGGAACTGTCCTCGTGCTGCCCAGAGTCACCAAAAAATCCATCTATGCCCACAATGAAGGACGAGAGACCAGCAGAGACTTCTTCATGTATCTCATCAGCCGTACTTAAATGGTTACTCGTATCATTTGCTTCTGCATGAACAGCAATCAAGCAGCTAAGACTAAACAGTGCCAAACTATATATTCTCAATATCATAATTATTTCTTTCAACTCCGTCCATTCAACCTAATTCAATAACTCAGAAAAACGGTCCCGCAACATATCACGCAATAACAAAACCGCTGGCGTTATCTGCGTACGGCTCGGGCTCATCAGATTCAATGCAACATTAGGCGATTGATATTCAGGTAATATTCGAACAACTCGACCTGCACGTAAATCTTCACTCATATCCAATCGTGATTTATAAGAAATACCTTTTCCGGCAATCGTCCACAACCTGACAACATCGCCATCATTCGCACAACGATTACTTTTCACTGCTATCTTAATTTTTTTATGATCACGATCCCTCGTCTCTATAAATTCCCACAGATTATCGACGCGGTTATTCAAATGAAATAACAGGCAGTTATGATTGAGCAAATCACTCGGCTGCTCTGGCATACCATGCTGGGCAATATACGACGGCGACGCACACAATACACGATCAATAGTGGCCAATTCAAAGGCGACCATCGATGAATCTTCTTGGTTACCGTAACGAATCGCGAGATCAACTCGATCATGATAGAAATCGGCAAAGGTATCGCCTAACAATAAGTTAATGGATAAATCGGGATGCTGTTCCATTATTTCATCCAACCAGCCTAAAATCAGATTACGGCCCAGATCTGATGGGGCTGATATTCTAAGCTCCCCTGCAACTTTTCCCTCTAACGCATGAATAGAAGCACAACCGGCCTCTAGGTTGGCAAGCGCTTCTCGGCAATAAATTAAAAAACGCTCCCCCTCAGAGGTAATACGCAACTGGCGCGTAGACCTGATAAACAACTGCGTATCAAGTTGCTTCTCTAATCGCTTTAAAGCCGCACTTGCAGCAGCACTGGTCATATCCAGCTGCTCGGCAGCGCGACTGATGCTGCCATTATCCGCCGTTCGTATAAACAGCTCTAAGTCACTGGTATTCAAAGCAGGCCTCAATTATCAAAAATATTTTGATTATGTTTCGTCTATTACCCCGTTTATATCATACCTTTATTTATCAATAATAGCCCTATCCACTGATCGACAGACGAATACACATTAACAAACGGAACAACAAACATGAAAGCCATTGGTTATACACAGTCTCAAGCCATTGAAAATACAGATGCCCTAATCGATCTAGAACTAGAGAAGCCACACGCAACAGGCCGTGACTTGCTAATTAAAGTACAAGCCATATCCGTAAACCCGGTAGATGTTAAGGTGCGTGCATCTGCTTCACCAGCAGAAAATCAATACAAGGTTATTGGCTGGGATGCTGTCGGAGAAGTCGTAGAACTGGGCGACGAAGTGACTCAATTTGAGCTAGGCGATCAGGTTTATTATGCTGGCGATATTACCCGCCCTGGCTCAAATGCAGAATTTCAATTAGTTGACGAACGCATTGTTGGCAACAAACCGAAGTCCCTCAGCAATAGCGAAGCCGCGGCACTACCGTTAACAGCAATCACCGCTTGGGAGCTTTTATTCACTCGTTTAGATTTCACCCCAGCTGAAGAAAATCAGCCAGAGACTAACAAGCGTATTTTAATCATCGGCGCAGCCGGCGGAGTTGGCTCTATCTTGACTCAGCTTGCCGTAACGCTAACCAACGCTACCGTCATTGGCACAGCCTCACGACCTGAGAGTGCCTCCTGGGTTAAAGAACTCGGCGCACATCATGTTATTAATCATCATCTGCCCATGCAGCAACAATTAAATAATTTAGGTATTAAAGACGTTAGCCATGTGATTAGTTTGAACCATACAGGTGAGCATTTTGATCAATTCGTCGAAGTATTAGCCCCACAAGGAAAGCTGGCACTGATCGATGATCCTCAACAGGGTCTAGACATCATGAAACTAAAAATGAAATCTATTTCATTGCACTGGGAGTTCATGTTTACCCGTTCCATGTTTCAAACAGAAGACATGAAGGAGCAACATGAATTGTTGAACCGTCTCGCCGACCTCATTGATCGTGGCGTCATAAAAACTACGTTAGGTGAAAACTACGGCACGATTAACGCCAAAAATTTAAAACGTGCTCATGCACACATTGAAAGCAATCAAGCCATTGGCAAGATCGTATTAGAAAATTTCTAACCAGAGAGTTTTATTATGACAACATTAACCATCGTAGCGCGTATTGAAGCGAAATCAGACCAAGTTGAACTAGTAAAAAATGCACTGCTAAAACTGATTAAACCGACTCGTGGCGAAGAAGGTTGCTTGCAGTATGACCTTCACCAAGACAACGAACATTCAGAAGTGTTTGTATTTTATGAAAGCTGGCAGTCACGTGAATTGTGGCAGGTTCATATGAACAACGACCACTTGAAAGCCTACATGGCAGAGACTGAGGGCGCAGTGGTCAGTTTCACGTTAAATGAAATGACAGTCATTCAACCTAGTGCCAATATTCAGATGGGATAGCACCCGTTTCTTTTGGAAAAAACGGATTGGGGATTTTAATCACCATCCGTTGATCAACCTTCGCTTTCTCGAAGGAGGCTTTTATGAGTGGATGGTTGTATAAAAATTCTTTATAACTGCCATCTTCGTAACCTTTCTCAAATCCGTCATTCAAGATAGTACGTAATCTTATATTTTTTGGGTTGATGAAAAATAGGACTGCAGACTGATATTTTAATAATATATTTTTCTCTACCGCTAAGTATTTCATAACCTTTTTCTTATCTATAAGTTCTGAAAAAGCCTCCAACATTCCTCGAGAAAAGTAATACCGACTCCCTTTATTTAGGCTTGGAAAAATATCCGCGTATACTTTTTCAGCTTGCTTCAAACCTACTGCTTCAAAAACCTATTTTTCAGGCCACCCAAAACTTAAAACGCCCGTGTGCTTTTTTAAATCATTGATATTTTTATCTCGTCATATTCTTTCTGATATTTTTTATTAATGATAAATATCCGGCTACCAATAAGGCCCCGCGTAATCGGAAAACGAATCGGTTGCAGTTGCTCTTCCATTTCTATCGTTGTACCCGCATACATAACATCCAACTCGCCTCTTTGAACTAATGCGACTTTCCTGACTTGAGAGGATATTGAATGATCGGTATTAATTAGATAATAGTCAGCCCCTGATTTATCTAAAACCCAGGTTAGCGCGTCCATATAAAAATTATTCGCACGAGAATCACTGACTTTAATACCAATAGACCAAGAAGGAGCCGCAAAAATCAATAATGCAGTGAACAGCAGAACGGGGGAAATCGTCACAAATACATCCTAAAAAGACCAAGCTATTCATATTATAGACAACATATCCAATAACAGCTGACAGGCTTTGACTTGCAAAAATTAGCCAAAGAATTACTCTGTCTGTCTAAAAACAATAAGCACATTGGAATAATGTAGTTATGAGTAAGCGCCTCAAAAAGCTATTGGCAACAACCGCTATCACCACGATCGCCAGTTTCACTAATATGGCCAATGCGACCATCGTTCAAATACAAACGTCTTATGGCAATATCGAAGTCAATCTATTTGATACAAGCACCCCTAAAACGGTGAAGAATTTCCTCAGCTACATCGAAGATAATGCTTATGATAACAGTATTATCCATCGCTCAATTAGACGTTTTGTCACTCAGGGTGGAGGTTTTTACTTTAATGAAGAAAATGTCTTAGCTGAGATTACCGAGAAACCAAGCGTCATCAACGAGCCTATTTATTCAAGCCTGCGTGGCACCATTGCCATGGCGAAAATTGGTGGCAACCCCGATAGCGCAACCTCACAATGGTTTATCAACTTAGAAGATAATGGTATTTTTCTAGATAATCAAAATGGTGGCTTTACCGTATTTGGCCAAGTAACGGAAGCAGGCATGGTGGTTATTGATACTATTGCTGCGATCTCTACGGCTGACAAAGGTGGCGCTTACGGAGATATTCCATTAGAAGATATCTCAGCTGCGATTACCCAAGATAATACCGTCGTCATTGATACGATTGCAGTTATTGATGCCACCATAGAAAGTGCAGCAGCTTTAGAACCAGCACTTAATTCGATAACTTCTTCAGCTAATAACTCTAATAGCAACTCTGACGCCTCGTCGAATAATTCATCCAGTTCATCCGCTGGCAGCTTAGGGTTGTTGATGGTTGCACTATTGACAAACCTAGGATTATTAAGAAGAAAGAAAACTAATCGTCCATCCCAAACTCTTTCATCGCCTCTTCAATAAGCTGCGAATCAAGCTCTGGAGAGCTGATATCAACACCTTCTTCTAGGGCCGTTATAATAGTTTTCAATACTTGAATACGCGCATACCATTTATGGTTAGCCGCAATTAAATGCCAAGGCGCTGTCGTCGTTGACGTCAGCCTAAACATATCACTGGCTGCTACTTCGTACTCCGACCACTTCTGCCGATTACGAATATCTTCAGAGGTTAACTTCCAACGCTTAAGCGGGTTCTCTAAGCGTTCGATAAACCGTCGACCTTGCTCTTCTTTAGTAATGTGTAGAAAAATTTTAATAACTCGCACGCCATCATCAGTCAGCTGGCGCTCAAATTCGTTTAGCTCTTGATAGGCTCTCTGCCATTGCCAATCACTGGCAAAGCCTTCCACGCGCTCAACCAAAACCCGGCCATAATACGAACGATCGAATATCGCGATGCGTCCAGGTTTAGGCAAGCGGCTTTGGAAACGATACAAATAATGGCGTCCTTGTTCATCCGCTTCTGGCGCAGCAATAGGATGTACCTGAAAACCGCGAGGATCCAGTTTTTCGGTGAGTTGACGAATTGCCCCGCCTTTACCACTGGCATCCCAACCTTCAATCACGATCACAACCCGCTTATCTTGATGGTAATAAGCTTGCTGAACGACCAATAGCCGCTTCTTCAATTTCTTGATCGTTTTCTTATAGGTTTTTTGATCACTAATAACCGCGTTATCCATTTCCACATCTGAAAATGAAGGTGGGCTATCAACTAATATAATGTCGCTAGGAGCTTTCATTATTAACTCTTGCCCTCTCGTGTGTATATAAAAAATATATCATCACTAAAATAGGAATGTTTTTTGTTAGTGGACCAAATGGATGCAACCAAAAATCAGCATCAATAATCGTTAGCAATACTGAGTAAACAATAATCACCCAGAGTTGAATAAAATAACAACGATCTAATCGCTTTCCTATAAGCAACCAAACACCCATTAAGGCATCTAAGATACTTCCTGAATATAGGCTGATTTCAGCTAGTGGCCCAGATAAACCAGCACGAGCTAATATTTCAAAACCGTCTTCTCGCGCAAAGAATACTGACGTAATTGCAGTAAAAATCCACAGAAAAGAAAGGCTCAACCTTGCGGCTAATTTTATTTTATTACTAAGAAAATAATCACTCAAAACAACGGCCCTATACCAATGAAAATGGTTTAAAAATCATTAACCAAAAGATAATCAAAATTGAAATAAAAGCAGGGATACCTAATACAGTCCAAAGTCTCATCAAGCTTATAAATTCAGGCTCAATCACCCCTGTGGTCAGAGACACATTAGCAAGTGATCTTAATCTGTACTGAATGAATACTACGGGTATCCAACAGACTCCTATAAAAATAAACAAGGCAATTACCCATAAAAACCAGGTTGACGTAAATGAATACCCTAACCTCAACATTAGCAGAACCCCACTTACGAATTGCACGACCACAGCAGGGGCAGTGAACAACCAATCGGCTAAAACGACATGGCGCGCTGTTATGGCTATCGCTGCTACATTTGAAGTACGGCTGACCATGAACATAAAAAAAGCAATACCAGCCCCAGTCCCCGTAAGCACGACGGCACTTAAAATATGTATCATTTTTAATAGCAGATAATTATCCATCACTGACCTCGGTATAATGATAAATACCAAGAGGTCGAGCTTCTGCATCAAACTCTTGTAACGTATACATTCCTAAACAAGGAGAGGCGCCTCGAGTATCGATCTCGCCTGATATTAATTTCTTCGCTATTATAATCGCAGACAAGGTCGGTATGTAGGGACCAATACCCTTTTCGGCAACCAATACCCACTTCATAGATTTTGTCTTTTTGTTTTTATCTAAGCCTTTTAAATTTATTTGCATCCCCCCCGTATCAGTACCGAGCCTGTTAAATATTTCACTAGAATTAAATATAATCCGTGTCAAAACAGACCAATCTTTAACCAGACCAATCTTTGCAAGTAAAGCCATGAAGACCATGCCTAAATGCAAAAATGGTAATTCTAAACCGGCTTGAAAATTAACGGTTTTAACTCCGTGATAACGCTCTGGAAGTAGCTCCAAATCAGGAATATCAATATTGGCCAACCAACGTTTACCAATAACCTGACCAAAATCCAATTTCCGGGCAGACATCCAACCATAGCGATCTCCCCATACTCCGCCATTTAAAACTTTAAATGGGTGCCCTGTATAAGAAAGAATGCCTCGAACGGTTGCTTCTCCTCGCTCAGCTTTATTACCAGGTGCAATCGCAAAATCAATTTCCTCGATAATAGAATATTGATCCATGAACTCATCGATAACCGTTGAAGATAAGCCGGGGACGGAGCTCGCACCCGATACGACCAACACACCTTTTTCGATAGCCTTATCATTCAATGTCGTGATGTCACAAACAAACCGACGATCATCCGCTAGATCAATATAGTGACTACCGATAGCAATACAGGCCTCAGCTACGCCATAATCTTGACCTTGAAAAGGTCCGCCCGTGTGAATAACAAGATCAGGAGCTAGGGATTTAATTTGATTTGTAAATTGTAATGAATGAATATCGACCTTCATTGTTTTCAGTTCAGCCGACATACCCTTTGAAGAGAGCTCTTCTCGTAATTGCTCCGCTTTTTTAATATTACGCCCAGCGATAACAATAGTAATGCCTTTAATTGTCGATAAACTCTCAACAATTCGCTTTCCAAAATTTCCATATCCACCTAGGATTAAAACGTTATCTACAGCCATAAATACTTCCTTACGTTCCTAATCTAAAGTTTTTCTATTTTCGTCAATAACAATAATATATCTCGTATCTTATCAGAACGGATTTCTGTATCGATGAAGCGTTCAATATTAGTCATTGAATATTTCACAACCTTGAATCCTTCTGGGGTATGCATACTATAAATAACACAAATATTAATCGATACCGTCATCCAGAAAACAATCCGAAAGCTCATTTTTTTAGTTTTATGCCTAAGCCTCTCTTGCGCAACCATCGCCCCAGGCCAGCCAAAAAATAATGATAATGAATGCAGTGTTTTCTCAGGTACTCGCCATGTATTTTTGGTCGCTGCGGCCTTATCTTTAGCATAAACAAGATAAGTTAATAAACTAAAGGTCAGTATGATCAAAGATAATAGAATGGGGGTATATCCTAAAAAATAGGACATAGGTAAAAGAATCACAAGAAAGGAAAGTAACAATTTTTTATGCCTTGGCACTCTTTAATCCCTTATGAGAAATTGCATTTTCACACATTGAATAAACCGCACCTAGCGTGCGGTCGGTGAAGCAATTATACCCGCAATTTGAAATTCACCAAGACAATGAATTGGCCTTAACAGTTCAGCATCAATATGATGCTGATAGCTGCTAGACATCATGTGGAACGCCACTAACATTTATATAGTAAAACGATATTAAGCCGTTAGTGTAATTTTCCCCACCGCCTTACCCGATTCGAAGTGCTCATGCGCTTTGGCAACATCCCAAATACTAAAGTCACTGCCATCAAGAATCGGCGTGATCTTACCAGCATCAACCAGCTCAGCAATTGCGGTTAAAATACGACCATGAGAAGCATGATTCACTCCGTGATATAACGGAATCAACATTAAAATACTGTGAAACGATAAGCTTTTCAAGGCGACCTGTAATGGGTCAGCAATCGGTAAAATAGTCGCCACATGACCATTGTATTTAGCCGCTTCAAACGACTTTAGAATATTATCCCCAGCTACCGTATCAAATATCTTATCAAAGCCTGCACCGTCGGTATAAGCCTGTACATAATCTGCAACGGACTCGGCTGAATAATCGACTAGATTGTCCGCAGCCAGTGTTTTCGCTAGCTCAGTATTCTCTGGGCCGTGCGTTGCCGTAACGGTTGCACCCAATGCTTTAGCTAATTGAATCGCAATATGACCAACACCCCCGGTAGCGCCATGAATAAGAACCTGATCACCCGCTTGTACATTCATCTTTTCGACGAGCGCTTCGTACGACGTGATTGAAACTAAAGGCAATGCGGCGGCTTGTCTCATGGTTAGAGACTTTGGCTTCTGCGCCATTAAACGTGCATCGACCAACATAAATTCTGCTAAGGCGCCGTCGGTACCATTGATCCCACCCGCCATGCCATAAACTTCATCACCCAGCTTAAAATCACTAATACCTTCACCGACTGCGGTAACAATACCGGCAACATCGCCATGCAATATTTCTGGTAAGTTAGCTGACCACGGTAACTCGATAGAACGTAGCATGGTATCCAGCGGATTAACGCTGCTCGCTTTCACGGCGACCACCAAATGCCCTGGCTTTACCGTCGGCACGGGTCGTTCTGCTAACTGAAATACCGAACTAGCGCCTAACGCTTTAACCACCATCGCTTTCATTGTTGTCGTCATATTAATTCCCATAATTAAGCGCCTTCTTGTCTGTATTGATTGAGTGAGATCATTCTATGCAATGCAAGATAAGCAACCAACACGACTTAAAACAAACTACCTTTGCTTTTTGAGCAATAGCGCCTAGTATCTAAGCTGATTAAAGTTTTCTAGAAGAATGCCATGAGCTCACTCAATCGCTTGCTGTATTTTAATTGTGTTGTTGAAACGGGCAGCATCTCCCAGGCCAGCCGATTTTTTGATGTGCAGCCCTCTTCCATCTCCAGACAACTGACCGCATTAGAGCAAGAACTTGGGGTGCGCTTACTGAACAAAACCACTAGAAATATTGGTTTAACAGAAGCGGGGCGTAAATATTACGATTATTCGCTGCGTATCGTTGCCGAGTTTGATCAAGCTAAACGCGCGGTTAATGACCTGCAAGAGAACCCAACGGGAACATTGAAAATTAGCATGACGGTAGGCTTTGGTGAATGCATCATCATGCCGCTGATTGCGGAATTTATGCAGCTCTACCCCAATATAGAACTGGAACTTGAATTAACCGAACGAGTGGTTGATCTAGTAGAAGAGAATATCGACATTGCGATTCGCAGCGGACGCTTGCCTGATTCAACGATGATCGCCAAGCATTTGGCAAATAATGATTTTTTACTTTGCGCTAGCCCAAGCTATTTAGTTGACCATGAAAAAATCGAACAACCAGAAGATTTAATCAATCATCAATGCATTCGCTATAGCTACTCGCGCTGGCAAGATTGGTACTTAATGACAGAAGAAAAAAAGAAGCTCACTATTAATAAAGCAATTTCAGTGAATTCAGTTAATGGCCAAAAGCAGTTAATCTTAAATCATACGGGGCTCGCACTCATGCCGTTATGGGCCGTAAAAGCTGAATTAGACAATGGCTCACTCGTGCAGATAATGAAAGAGCATGTCTTCAGCCCGTACGAAGAGTTAAGTGCGACCTATGCTATTTATTTAAAACGAGAAATGATATCCCCTAAAACACGGGTCTTTCTCGATTTTATCGCGACAAAAATTAGCACTGCTCATTAAATCCCGACTAAAAACCGATTAACAGACTTTAAAGGTTTTTCCATTTAGCGGGCCTTCAACACTACGTTGATAAGCCATCGCAACTCGTGCAACCGCTACCGATTCATAACCCGGAAAAAACGGTCCATAAACCGCTAACGATTCAGTAACAACACTGGGACAAATCGCGTTAATTCGTTGGTTATTTTTTAACTCTATCGATGCGCCCAAAACAAACGCCTCTATCGCGGCATTCACGCACGTTGCATTCGCCCCCCCAATAATAGGTTGCTCGCTAACGATACCCGAGCTCAAGGTAATTGAACCGCCATCATTCAAATAATGCTGCCCTATCAATACAAGATTAATTTGGCCTAACAACTTGTCTTGCAGTCCAACATTAAAGTCATCCGCGGTCATTTCTGCAAGAGCACCAAAATGTAAATTACCACACGCCGAGATAATGGCATCGACCTTTCCCACAGAATCGAATAATGCTTGAATGCTTGCCGAAGATTTAATATCGACCTGATAATCACCTTTTGTATTCCCCACCTTAATGACGTTATGACGCGCTTCCAAATTTTTAGTGACTGCCATTCCAATCGTTCCCGTTGAACCGATGATTACAATTTTCATAATGCATATTCTCTTTATGGTTGATTTCCAATCATTATATTGGCAACCTATATTATTGAAATCGTCATTAAGTTTAGTCTTAGTAAACTGTGAGTTTAGAATGGACAGATTAAAGAGCATTGAAGTCTTTGTTGAAGTGGTTGCTGCAGGAAGCTTCACAAAAGCCGCGGATAAGTTTGGTATTACCCCTGCGATGGTCGGAAAACACATTAAACACTTAGAGCACAGCGCCGGCGCTCCGCTACTGAATAGACATACTCGCAAGCAAACACTGACTGAGCTTGGACAAGCCTATTTATTGAGATGTCACAAAATACTTAATGAATACTCGGCACTTGAGCAAGAAGCCTCGATCATCAGTAATGCACCCACGGGGACCTTACGTATCAATGCGCCTGTTACTTTTGGCGCATTAGTACTGTCCCCCATCATTTGTGAATTCTTGGATCAATACCCTAATATAGACATTGATCTTGAGCTAACAGACAAGTTGATAGACGTCACACACGATGGCTATGATTTGATTTTTCGCATTGGAAATCTTGACGATGCATCATACGTTGGTAAAAAAGTAACCGAATATGAACTGTTATTCTGCGCTTCGCCACAGTACTTAAATACTTATGGCATTCCCTCTTCGATAAAAGAACTCAATGCACACCGATGCTTAGGATTCTCTTACTGGAAAAAACAATCTAAATTAATATCCAATTTAGATACCTATGGGTTCGACCTCGCCCATAGTCGTTTTCGCTCCAATAATGGCATGGCATTAAAAACTGCATCTCTTAATGACTGGGGCGTATTGCTTCAACCCCGCCTCCTCATCGAAGAAGAGCTTAAAAGTGGTCAATTAGTAGAAATTCTTTCGGACTTCAAACCAAGCCCAAGTCCAGTCAATTTACTGTATAAGTCACGCAGTGATATTTCTTTGAAGACTCGGCTACTGATCGATTTTGTTAGTAAAAAACTGCGCTCTGAAAAGCCGATATCCAGACAGTAAGTATATGAATGGACAAGGAAAAGAAAGAAGACTCCTAGTCTTTCTTTTCTATCGTCACCTCAATCGTTTTACTGTTACCGGCAAACCACTTCTGCACATACAAAGAACCTACGATAGGAGCTGTTCCTTCATCAGGGACTTCTTTATAGCGAACACTGTTTTTAGTTTCTTTCTCGTACTCAAACGTGACTACTTTTTTGGTCATTAGATTATCCACTCAGTTATTTTTGTTGTTCATTTTGACTAATAGTATCGCAAAATTTATAGGCGCCATATACACCTAGAGATAGGAATTATTACTCAACCCTGTATTATCAAATTTTTATGCAATTTTCTAGAAAACAGTGGGGTATTTCAATGTGGTTGAATGATGAGCAAGTCAGCGATTGTGCAATAAGTGCCTATCGAAAGTCTTTATTGAATACTTGCCCTCAGCATATTGTGATTGATAATCTGTTTAATGCAGTCCAACTCGACAACGTCATGCAATGCTTGCAGCAACCGCAATACTGGCAAACCCAAAGACATACTTACTCTGCTTTATACGTCGACGATAGCCAATGGCAAAAAACCAGCAGCGATCAACGCTTTGTACAGCGCGATCTTTGGCAACGTCAAGCCGAGCGCTCAGATACATGCGATTCAAACGTCGCTGATGATTTTTTGTCCTTTCTACGCGCAGATGAATTCATGTCGCTATTATCCCGTATTTTTCATGTCAAAATAACCGATATGAACGTCGGCGACCCAGCGATTAATAGCAATTACTTTCGCTTAGACGCCGCCGACTTTGTGGAACAGCACGCAGACGACTCACCGGGAAGAGAGATATGTATGCTGCTCTACTTAAACAAAGAGTGGAAAAGCAATAGCGGAGGTGAGCTGGTTTTTAGCGGAAAAGAGGATGCCGCCATTAGTATTGCGCCACTCTTCAACCGCTGTGTTTTGTTTGACCCATCCTCAGAAGGCTCTGAGCACTGGGTGAAAAAATTAAATACTAAAAGTAGCAACCAGTATCGCTATAACGTCACTAGCTGGTACTGGTCTGAATGATTTTCAACATCTTGAATATTTGCAGGGTTATCTTTTTACGCAGCGCCAAATCCGATTGTGTCTTTATTTCAATATGATGAGCAAAAAACCACGTTTTATTATCCACGACTAAATAACCGATATACCAGCCATCCTTGCCTGACCACCCCGTTTTTGACCAAATTTTATAATCGACTTCATCATCTGTCAGCATGATATTTTTAAGTGTTTTGATATGCTGCTTTTGAACAGGCAAGTCCTCAGCATATACTTTACGTAAAAACTTAATTTGGTCTTTAACAGAAATTCTTAAATCCCCGTCTAACCAAAAACGAGTAATATCATCGCCGGTTAAAAGGTTGCCATAATTGAACTTACGCAAATAAGAATGATACTTCTCATCACCAACTTGCTTTGCGTAAAACTGATAACACCAGACGCATGAATACTGGAAAGCAGTTTTAAGTGTTTGATCTTTATTCCAGGGAGCATACTCCCTCTCTTTACCATCCCACTTAATGATCTCACGCTGATCCTTAATTAAGCCTTCTTCCAATATGATAAGCGTATTAGGGATTTTAAACGTAGAAGCTGGGATGAAACTTTCGTTATCACCCACGTTATATTGATGCTTAATACTACCGTCTGCTGACTCAATCAGTATCGAGCCATTAATACTGTTTTCACTGTAAAGGCCTGCAATACTTTTCTCTTCAGCATGGGTACTGAAAGACACAATAACCAACATAAATATTGTTAGATAACTCATAAACTTCTCAAACTTTATTTTTAAAACGGTAACCTTCCCGCAGATCAAACCCACGAAATAAGCCCAGAAATGAACATACCCACAAGCCCAATAAGACCCAAAGGAAACGAGATGCTTCGTGCCAATTTTAAATTGCCATAATAGAAGCCCATATGAGCGAGCCTACCGACAAAATAAATCACTGAAAATGTATTTAGATAAAAAGCATTAGCAGCTGACAATACGCCAAAAAAAACGAACAGAGCAAACACAGCAATACTTTCATTGGTATTTGCATGTGCTCTTGCGGCACGGAATAAGAAACTATTGTGATCAGGTTTAATAGGATAACCTGGAGTATGCTGCCCTTTTATTGCGGCAATATCAGCCACAATAATTTGTATTAACATCAACAAGCCTATCAGCCCTGATACCAATATTGTTATTTTGTATGGGTCAAATAATTCCATTTACGTAACATCCTTATACTGTATTAATTTTTAAAATACTTACCAGACCTAACAGCTTCCATGCCAATTTATAGCAGGAAAATTCTAAGTCGAATGAATATCTGTAGATTACAGTAAACTCAGTAACATTACTAAAGGCGACTTATTCAATAGACTGAAGCCAAACAACGAAACCTGATAGCCCCTTTTAATTCCCCATTAATACTTAGAAAGATCATCATTTAATACAAGCATTCCCTATGGCAAATAAGGTTTAATTCGCGCACTAAGTCTTTTAGCTGAGTTTAGACTCCAGATTCCCGCTCAATGTGTTACCTAAACACACATGAAACATACGTTTATTTTATATTTGTTACCAAGATACACAAATACTGTTAAAATAATTTCGGAACGTTACCAAAATACACCATTGGTGTTCATATATTAAACGATATATGCACGGATAGATCACAAACATCAACAGGAACTGCGCTCCGCTTTTTTTAGATTATTAAAGCGAGCCAATAATTAAATGCCCTCTAATACCTTAAATATCGCCGTCTGTTTAGAAAATAACGCCCTTCAATTCCCTAACAAAAAAGCCATTATTTATCCCGTCGGCACAAATAAAGACGGATCAGTTAAATATGATCACAAGACCTATCGTGAACTCAATACTGAGTCAGATAAATACGCTCGTGGATTTGAAACAGCAGGTATCACCAAGGGCACCAAAACCCTGTTCATGGTGAAGCCTGGCCCAGATTTATTTTCAATCACCTTCGGATTATTTAAAGTCGGCGCCATTCCTGTCATCGTTGATCCCGGCCTTGGGGTTAAACGCATGCTTCATTGCTTTAATGCAGTGAACGCAGAAGCTTTTATCGGCATTAAGCGCGCACATATTTTCCGATTGATTCTAGCGCGCAATTTCAAGTCAGTTAAAACATGGATTACAGTCGGTAAGCGTTTATTCTGGGGAGGATATTCTCTTAAAAAGTTGAGCAATCAAAAAGCCGACGCCTATCCCATTGCCGATACCGATAAAGACGAGCTTGCCTTAATCAATTTCACCACGGGCAGTACGGGACCCGCGAAAGGCGTTGAATATACCCACGAGATGATTAACAAAGAGTATCAATCGTTAAAGCTCAATTATTATGACGATCCCGATCATGTCGATCTTGCAACGCTTTCTCTTTTTGCGCTTTACGATATTTTAATCGGCATCACCGCAGTCTTACCAAAAATTGATGCGACCAAGCCTGCACTGGTAGATCCAAGAAATATCATTGATCCCATTCTGCATTTCAAAGCCAGCATGATGTTTGCTTCTCCTGCCCTGCTTAATCGCGTTGGCAAATATGGCATTGAGCACGGTATTAAACTGCCCACCATGAAAACGGTACTCGCGGGTGGCGCACCGGTAACACTCTCGACCATGGATACCTTTCAACAGTTGCTAGGTGATGACGGATCTATTCTCACAACGTATGGCTCTACCGAAGCACTGCCGATTTCATCGATTGATTTCAAAACACTTGAAGCTAACTGCCGCCATAAAACTGAAAGTGGCATGGGTACCTGTATTGGCAAGCCATTAGAAAGCGTGGCAGTGTCGATCATTAAAATAACCGATACGCCGATTGAAAAGTGGGATGATAGCCTGCTGATGCCCGCTGGCACTGTTGGCGAAATTGTTCTTAAGGGTGGCATTGTCAGCCAGAGCTATTATAAAAACCCTAAAGCAAACGCCTTAAACAAAATTATAGATGACGACGAAAATAGACATCGTATGGGCGACCTTGGCCTGATCGATGAAGAAGGACAACTATGGTTCTGCGGCCGTAAACAGCACAGAGTCATCACAACTGATTCCACATTGTTTAGTGTTCAATGCGAAGGTATTTTCAATCAACACCCTGATGTCTTCAGAAGCGCCCTTGTCGGTACCGGCCCCAAAAATAATCAAACCCCGATTATTTGTATCGAGCTAGAGCCACATTGTAATAAAAACCCAGCCGCGCTCAAGCAGTCCATTCTAGACATCGGTAAAGCGCACGCGCTAACAAAATATATCCATACCGTGCTATTTCACGACGCCTTCCCAGTAGACATTCGTCATAACGCCAAAATAGGCCGTGAACAACTTGCCATCTGGGCGCAACACCAACAACAGACACAGGAGAAAACAGTATGATTGAGAAATACATAAAAGGATTCGAGACTCGCGATAAATTACTTATGCTGATTCCAGTTTTTGGCTGGTTGTTTATCGCCTATGGTTTGGTTTTCCCTATCGAGAACATCTACATAAAATGGATGTGGTATATCGACATTTTCTTAAGTGTTCCTGTGCACTTACTGCAACTTATTATCGCGGTGCCCGTCGGCATAAAATCAGGATATACAAGATTTCAAAGTATTTATTTAACCATCGCGTTTGGCGCGACTTGGTGGAAGCCCGTTAGACAGATGCTAAATGACCTAAAGCCAGATGAACTAAAATCAGGTGAGCAGAAATGAAAGTTTTAATCACTGGCGCAACCGGTTTTCTAGGCAGTTACATTGTGGATAAATGCATTGCCCAAGGTGACTCCGTTCGTGTACTCGTTCGCAAGACAAGTAACCTCGACTACCTAAAAAAGTATCCGTCAATTGAATATGCCTACGGTGATTTAACCAACATGGATTCGTTGCGAGATGCAACAAAAGGTGTCGATGCTGTTTACCATTCGGCGGCACGTGTAACGACTCAGGGAGATCGCACACAGTTCTACAACGATAATGTACTGTCGACTCGCTGCTTAGTGGATGAAGCTAAGAAACAAGGCGTTAAACGCTTTATCTTCATCAGCAGCCCCAGCATATTTTTTGATTTCAGCCATCAAAACAATATTAACGAAACCTATGCCTATCCGAAAAAATACATCAACTTGTATTCTGAAACAAAAGCATTGGCAGAACAATATGTCCTCGCGGCCAATGATGAAAACTTCATCGCCTGCTCACTCAGACCTCGTGGAATTTGGGGGCCTCGAGATACAAGCGGATTCGTACCTAAAATAGTCTTAGGGATGTTAAAAGAAAAATTCCCAGATATGTCTGACGACAAAGATATTTTCGCAACACTCTGCCATGTTGATAATGCCTCTGATGCTTGCATCCTCGCGGCAAAATCAGACAAGGTGGGTGGCAAAGCGTATTTCATTACCGATGATGAAGTGGTTAATGTTTGGGGCTTTTTAAAGCTACTGGGAGAAACATTTAAGGCACCGCCCATCAGCAAGAAAATAAATCCGAAAGTACTCATGCGGGTCGGCGGACTGTTTGATCTAATTTGGAAAATACCGAAATTAGCCAGAGAGGTAGAAGCACCATTATCACGCTATGCGGTCGGTTTATTAACCTATTCTTCAACCTTCGATATCAGCGCGGCTAAAAACGATTTTGGTTATCAGCCTAAAGTGAACCAAACCACAGGTCTGGCTGGCTTAACAAAATGGGTCGACGAGATCGGCGGCACTGATAAGTTTGTAGGACGTTAAGCATGACGACAAAAGCAGCAACCTCCTCATCGCCAATACCACTTCGCCAGTTTAAAGATTTGCCGGGGCCACGCCCTTGGCCTTTAGTCGGTAATGCGCTGCAAATTAAACTGTCACGTATGCACCAAGATATTGAAGGCTGGGCGCAGCAGTATGGGCCTCTATTTAAAATGCACTTGGGGCCAACCAAAGTACTGGTCGTGGCGGATCATCAAATAGAAACCGCATTATTAAAAGAGCGTCCTGATCGTTTTCGTCGCCCTAAACAATTGGTCGAGACACTTGAAGAAATGGGCCTTCAATCAGGTCTTTTAACCGCCGAAGGACAAACCTGGAAAGACCAACGCCGTATGGTGATGGCGAGCTTGTCAGCCAATAATGTACGCAGTTATTTCCCGTCGTTATTAAAAGTGACTAAGCGCTTACAAGGTCGCTGGCTTAACGCAGTTGATACAGGTACCACCATTGATCTGCAAGCAGATTTCATGCGTTTCACCGTGGATGCAATTGCCGGTTTATCATTTGGCTCAGACATTAATACCTTGGAAACGGATGATGATGAAATTCAACGTCATCTGGATCAAATTCTTCCCACCTTGTTCAAGCGCGTTAACGCGCTGGTACCTTATTGGCGCATTATCAAATCCCCCGCCGATCGCCAATTAGATCGCAGCGTTGCCCTAGTGAATGAATCGATCAATGGCTTCATTACAAAAGCACGAGCGCGCCTCGATAGCGATTCAGCGCGCCGCGAGCAACCTCAAAACCTGCTTGAATCAATGATTGTCGCCGCCGATAAAAGCGATAGCGGCGTCAACAATAATGACGTGGCAGGCAATGTGGTCACCATGTTATTGGCCGGCGAAGAAACCACCGCGACCACCTTGTCGTGGTTAATCTACTTGCTGAAGCGTAACCCTGAAGCACTGAAACTCGCCCAACAAGAAGTACTTAGTCTTGTGGCTGAGCTAGATGACGACTTAGATAATCTGACAGCTGAAAAACTCAATGAATTAAAGTTCATTGAAGCCTGCACTCTCGAGACGTTAAGACTCAAACCGACCGGCCCGTTTGATGTGCTAGTCGCACTAGAAGACACAGAGGTGGCTGGTATTGCGGTACCCAAAGGCATGTGGATTTGGGTTGTATGTCGACATGACACCTTAGCAGAAAACTATTTTCCAGATCCAAAGGCCTTCAAACCACAACGTTGGCTGAAAACCGAAGACAATGATCTAGCCCAGTCTCGTCGTGTATCCATGCCTTTTGGTTCAGGGCCACGCGTTTGTCCCGGCCGCTATTTAGCAATGTTAGAAATAAAACTCGCCATGGTTATGCTGCTCAAAAATTTCAACATTGAAAGTGTCGATACCCCCGACGGTGGTGAAGCGAAAGAATTAATGTCGATCACCATGAATCCCGTGGGATTGACGATGACATTAACAAAAAGACTCTGAGCCAATAACAAATAAGAAATGGCTAGAACAGAGCTATAAAAATTAGCTTTAAAAATCAAATTAAAAACTTAGAACTATTTAGTAACAAGGAAGATCACATGACAAAGGCACGCTTCGAAAGTATCGGCGCTTATATACCGAATAAAAGAGTCTCGACAGCAGAACTCACGGCGAATATGAACATTCCACCTCAGTTTGATCTAGAGGCGATTACCGGTATTAAAACCCGCTCATGGAAAGAGGATAAGGATGATTCCTATACCATGGCCATCGATGCAGCTAACAGCTGCCTTGAAAATTCAAAATACCAAGCGGCTGATCTAGATATTATTATCTCCTGCTCAATCGCCCGCTTTGTCGGCGACTGCAGTTATTACGAACCGCCGATGAGCCTGTTCTTAAAACATAAACTGGGCGCTGATAAAGCCATATTTTTTGATGTATCCAACGCCTGTGCAGGTATGTTTACCGGTATCTACCTACTAGAGTCCATGATCAAAGCCGGCGTGGTTAAAAACGGCTTGGTGGTAAGTGGCGAATATATATCAACCATCGCAGAAACCGCGGTATTAGAAGCGAAAGACATTTACGACCCTCAATTCGGCTCGTTAACTGTAGGCGATGCCGGCGCTGCCGTCATTCTTGATAAAGCTATTGATGATAACGATGTGATCGATTGCTTTAATTTAATCAGCACACCGGAATACTCTGACTTAGCCATTGGCAAGCCAAGTAATGACAGTAACCGTTACGCAATGTATGCCAGTAACTCCAAAATGCATACCGAAGAACGTCTTAAAATTTGGCCAAACTTTCAAACAGATATGTTAGCCAAAGAAGGCAAGGACTTTAAGTCCGAACAATTTGATTACATTATTCACCATCAAGTCGGTTCGAAATTTATCGAACGTCTACTAAAAGTAGGTAAAGAGGCATTCTTAACAGAACAGCCAGAATCCTTATCCGTACTTGAAAAATACGGTAATACCTCATCAACCTCTCACTTTATTGTGCTTTACGAAAATCTGAAAGCCAACAAACTGAAAGACAAATCTAAAATATTGATGGTGCCCGCAGCGTCAGGTTTCGTAACAGGCTTTTTATCTATGTCCATAAACAACTTGGCGGTGAAATAATGGGAACAATCATTAAAGCGACAGGCATTAGCACTGATAACGCGATTAAAAGTTCAAACGAAAATGCAGTGGCAGCCGGACGTCAATGTATTGAAGCCGCAGGCATCGATGTCAACGACATAGATTTATTAATCAACGTTGGCATTTATCGCGACGAAAACATGCTTGAACCCGCCATGGCGGCGTTCGCTCAAAAAGGCCTGGGTATAAAGCCTGACTATATTAAATCACAGCCTTTTAACGCGGCTTTTTCATTAGATATGATGAATAGCGCCTGTGGCATCATCAACGCCATTCAAACCGCTGATGCGATGTTTAAAAGCCGACAAATAAAGTACGCTTTAATAGTCTCTGGTGATGCACACCCATCGAATAAAGACCTTGAAAGCTTCCCTTACGCAACAGTGGGAGCCGCCATGTTGCTTGAGCACACAGAAGATCAAAAGGGCTTTCAAAACTTCAGCTTTAAACATTCACCGACTACAGAACACAGCGTAAGAGGCTATCTGGATTTCAACAATCTAGCTGAACCTGCTAAAGAACGCTTAACCGTGGACATGCCTGCTGAATATAAAGAGAAGCTGCTTGAGTTTGCCAGTGAGTCTACTGAAGAGTACCTCACTGCCAACAAGCTAGATCGCCAAACAGTAAAGCTTATTACCCCTCAGGCTGAAGCAGGCTTTGGCCACAAAATAGCGCAATCAGTTAATGTGAAAGATGACGCTATCTTGGACCTTTATAAAGAATATGGTGACGCACACTCTTCCGCGCTAACCATGGCTTATCACCTAGGTGCAGAAAAAGGGCTTTATAACAGCAATGACAATGTCTTGTTTGTTGCCGCCGGTGCTGGTCTTACCTCTGCTTGTGCGACGTATACCGTTTAATTACCGGCGCTCAAACAAAACTGCTCAATAAAAAATGACGCCTATATTCTCTCACTATTTCCGGAATATAGACGTCATTACATCACTGCCCCTCATTGGAAAACTCGATGAAAAAGAATTATGTAGGCATCGCCTGTTCACAACATGACCCCGCCATTGCCATTGTTAATGCGGAAGGTGAAGTTGTATACGCCGAGTCAACCGAACGTCATCTGCAAAACAAACGCACCTGGAATACCTTTGCCGATGATTTGATACACGTTGAAAAATTATTAAAAAAGTACACCGACAAAGATGCTGATCTAGTGATCGCTAAAACCTGGAGCGGTAAGACCCAGTTTAGTTTAAAGATTATCTTTTTATTACTGCCTTTGTTTAAAAAGAAAATGATCCCTTATGTCTATAATGTTTATTATTACCTAATTGAATCATTGCAAAACGTCTATGACTTTTCAGGCAAGAGTCTTCAATTCCAACGTCGCATGACAAACCCAGATGTTAAAGTCGAAGTTCAGAACTGTGACCACCACCTAACACACGCGGCTACGGCTTGCTTCACCAGCCCATTCGATGAAGGCGTTTGCGCGGTTATTGACGGCTTTGGTGAAAGTACCTCGACTTCGTTTTACAGCTATAAAAACGGCAAGATAACCAAGCTGCCTGGCATCAAGAAATCACTGCAAAGCTTGGGCATGTTTTACAGCATGATCTGCAAAGTCTGCGGATTCGACCCGATTAAAGGCGAAGAATGGAAAGTCATGGGATTAGCCCCCTATGGTAAGTATGACGAAGCCATCTATTCCAAACTGAAAAAAATCTTAGAAGTCGAAGACAATCGTTTTGTCAGCCGTAACTTTTCCGTATTAAACGTCTACGATGAACTGTTTGAGATGCAGCTTAAGCCAGGTCACTCGCCGATCGAAGCCGCTGACATTGCCTTTAACGGCCAGTTAATTTTCACTGAATTAATGACTGAAATTTTAAGACATCTACACAGCCAAAACATCTCTGACAATCTTATATTGTCAGGCGGCTGCGCACTTAACTCAGCCTGCAACGGAACGATACTAGATCAAACACCGTTTAAAAACTTACACGTTTACTCAGCACCCGGGGATGAAGGCAACGCGATAGGCGCAGCCTTACTTGCCTACTACAACGACAACCCAACTAAAGTGCCCCCTGTCGCTCAGATGACCCCTTACCTTGGGGAAACAATGAACTTAGAAGTACTGAAGAGCTGCCAGAAATTCAGTGGCTTAAAGCATAAGGTACTAAGCGGAAAGCCTCTGTATGAGAGAGTTGCAACTTTACTATCTGAAGGAAAAATTATTGGCTGGGTACAAGGTCGCGCTGAATTTGGCCCGCGTTCACTAGGCAATCGATCTATCTTGGCAGACCCTCGTTCAGTTGAAATGAAAGATGCTCTAAACTCTCGGGTTAAATTCCGCGAAGAGTTCAGACCTTTTGCCCCTTCGATTTTGCATGAGCATGGCGATGAATATTTCGAGAATTATCAAGTCTCTCCTTACATGGAAAGAACCTTGAAATTTAAACAAGCGGTATGGGATAAAGTACCCGGCGTTGTTCACGAAGATAAAACAGGCCGTGCGCAAAGTGTTACTCGTGAGGCCAATGAAAAATATTATGATCTAATCTCTGCCTTCAACGACATTACCGGCGTTCCGATTTTGATTAATACCAGTTTTAATGTCATGGGAAAACCAATCATTCACACGGTTGAAGATGCATTATCGGTGTTCTTTACTAGCGGTTTAGATGTGCTGGTAATAGAAGATATGGTATTCGAAAAAAGTGATTTTCAGTAAATAAAATAATACCCTACCCAAGCTATTGGGTAGGGCTTTTCCTAAAATCACTGGGGCTCAAACCATTCCAGCTTTTAAACGCCTTAGCAAAATTACTGGCATCACTATAACCAAGTTGTTCAGCAATCAGTTCAACTGACAGCTGCGTATCGGTTAACAACCTCATTGATTTTTTATGCAAGGTTTCATCCTTAATCTCACGAAAACTTTTACCCTCCACTTTCAATTTTCGCTTCAACGTTGCCGAAGAAATATTTAAAGTCGATGCAATGCTTTCTATTGTTGGCAAGCCACCTTTGGAATTTTTAAACGCCAATGCAACCACCTGACTAAAACGCGCAGATTGTGACATAGATTTCAATTCGCCTTCACACACCTCTTGCGCCATCGACACAAGGTCTTGATCGAACAAAGGCAATAAATCATCGACCACCCCACGTGGCCAGAGTAATAAGCAGCGTGATGAAGAAAATTGTATCTCTGCGCCGACAGCCAACTTATCCAAATCGACATGATCGTGCAATAAGGGCTGGCCCTGCCAAATTTCTGGTTTAATCGGCAACTCAATTCTGGTTTTGATGTCATCGGGGTTCGCTAGCATCTGACGAATAATTAACTCTATACTCGTGAGATATGCCAATATCACAAAGTAGATCTCAGCACTGCTTTCAACTTCGAGGTCGACAAACAAACGGCGGCTTTCGGCATCACGTTCACGGCGTACACTAAACAGCTCCGAACGTGTACTCATATAGGCCGCCACTGCGCTCGCGGCATCATTGGTGGTACGGCTATGACGAGCAGCAATTCCCAAAGCTCCGTGCTTAGACAACGTCATGCGCTTGCCATACTCAACCGCTAATGACAAATCAGGTTGCTGCTTTCTAAAGTTCGCGACAACTTTTAAAAACGATTGCTCACCCACAGAAATACCGGGGCGAATAACGATACTGGCATCGAGCTGACTACCCAGTAATAATTCACTTTGCTTCAACCCTAATTCAATTCCGAATTCCAATAGCAATATCAAATAGTCTGAAGAGATCATAAGATCCCCTTCACCTACCTTCACTAGTGTATTTTCACCCATTGCTAGTATCGACATATAAACCTGATCTTAAACATTGACCCTAAAACACCTAAAGTTGTTTCTAATTCACCTACAGCAACTGAAATCTGTGTGCCATAGTTAACTCATAGCTAATCCATAGCTAACTGAGAGCTAGCCATAATAATAAAAGAGACAGACACTATGACCAAGCCCAACGATGGTGCAATAAAACCACGCCGTATGCAATTCAATACCGCAGATATGAAAATGGCGCAATTTGCCATAGAAGACAACTCACTCATCAGTACTTTTTTCTATTCTTTATCCGCTATGTTTCCTGAAGGTGAACGCTTTTTTATTCATGCAGTGCGCCATTATCAAAAGTCCGTTAGCGACCCAAAAATGCTGGCGGATATTCGTGGTTTTATTGGCCAAGAAGCCCATCACGGACGCTGTCACGAAGAACTAAATGACGCCATTGAAAAGCTGGGCATTCCCATGTCAATGGTTTCAGAGAATATGAGCGCTCGAGTGAATATGCTCAAGAATCGTTTTGGCCCAGAACGTCAGTTAGCACTCACCGTCGCGATGGAGCATTTCACCGCAAGCTTGGCCGAGTTTATTTTAGAAAATCCTGAAGTCTTAGACCAAGCCCCAGCAACCTTCCGCAAAATGATGATCTGGCATTCGGTTGAAGAGATTGAACACAAGGCTGTCGCGTTTGATCTATTCCGCCTGCAAGTTAACAATGAATGGATGCGTCGCCGCGTCATGGTGATTGCCATGGTATCGTTATTCGCCCGCATCGCTATGTTTCAAGTACGCATATTGTGGAAAACCAAACACCTTCCCAGTATGAAAGAATGGCTGGGCGCTGTTCGATTCTTCTGGGGTAAAAAAGGAATCTTACGGGCCAATGCTCTGGGCGTGAAAAAGTTCTTCCAGCGTGACTTTCACCCCAATGATATTGATCAGTCGGCATTAATCGATGGCTGGGAAGAAAAATTCCCAGAAGTCGCGGCACAAGAAGCTTAAAGACGGCTTTAATCCCCAAATATCCTATATCCTCAGCCCAATTCATGCCTTGCTAGATCCGTTCTTACGCATCAAGCAAGGCGTCGAATGTCATTACATTTAATAATGTGTATAAACGACACGGATAAATAGAACAGCAAAAACAATACACCAGTACCGATGAATTTTTTATATTTTCGTGACTAATGCCTAACTAACATCCTAATATGATTAAGATGTATTAAAACGTTAAAGGCTTAGAGAAGATAAGATTCAATGAAAAGCATATTGGAATGGTTTCTAATAACTATATTCACTTCAATACTTCCTGCCTTAATCGTGCCTGTTTTACTATTACCTGCTCTTGTAATTCCCAGCATTGTTATCGCTGAAGAAGCCACCTTTAATCTACCAACCCGTGATATTTCAAGTATCAATATAACAACGGGTGAATGGCCGCCATTCTTGTCGCAGAAGTTAAAACATAACGGTGTCGCAGCACGCATTATAGAAGAGTCTTTTGCACTACAGAATATCCAAGTTAAATACGGCTGGTTTCCCTGGCAGCGTGCTTACAACAATATGAAGAATCGCAGCTGGGATGCTTCGGCGATCTGGGCCATAACACCCGAAAGATCAGAATATCTATTATTTAGTGACCCTGTAATCGAAGCCAAAACTGTATTCTTTTTTCACAAAGATTCGTTTAAAAATTGGCAAACGTTCGAAGAGTTATCGGGACTCACCATTGGTGCAACCAATGGCTATTTTAAAGGCAAAGAATTTGCCCAAGCCGAAAAAGATGGCTTAATCACAATCGAGCGTACCAGTGTAGAAAGTCATAACTTTAAAAAACTAGCCGCTCACCGTTTAGATGCCGTTATTGCCGAGGTCGAGACAGGCTATGACATTATTCATAATCTACTCACCCCCAAGCAAAGAGAATCAATTCAAGTCAGCACCAAAACAGTATCTTCATTTCTTAATCACTTAGTTATCTCAAAACAAACAGAGAATGCAGAGCAACTAATATCATCCTTTAATAAAGGACTAAAAGAGTTAACTGAAAATGGCAAGGTCGATCAGTATTTAAAAGAATCCAGAAATGGCCTATACCATCAAGTAGATAAGTAAACTTAACAGATCATTCAATTCCTAAATTCAAGCGATAAACCCCATAGCCATCTTCATCGATATGAGAATAAACCAGTGCGGGGTTCTGCCGGGCAAACGTTTGTGCAGCATCCTTACTCGAACCCTTAAACAAAACGTGCGTATTGGCCAATGGCGTAAAAGACCAGTTATTATCGGCTGAAGGATCAAAGCCATTCTCTGGATTTTTCTCTGTACTGAAAATCAAATAATCCGCCACCGTTTGGCGATTTTCATTCGGTGCATCAATAACGATCCTGTCAGCGCTAATCCCTGGAAAGTTACCCCCACCTGCGGCGCGATAATTATTAGAAACTATTAAGAAGTTTTGTGCCGGGTTAATAGCCTCACCTTGATAAGTAATATTTTTAATGCGGCTATTATTCACATCAACCAAATTACCCGACTTGTCATAACGGGGTGCTTGGCTGACATCAATTTCATAGTCAATGCCATCAATCACATCAAAGTTGTAGCTAGGAAAATCGTTATTAATGAGCTCAACATCTTGGCTACCAGCAGCAATCGTATTGAACTGCCCAGCCGACATTTCTAACCATTGCTTAACTTCCTCACCATTAAGTTTAAGCACTTTTAAGGTGTTCGGATAAATATACAAATCGGCAACATTGCCATAAGAAACATCCCCCGCGGTTAGATCAGTGAAGTCATCAGAACCGCCACGCCCTGCTCTAAACGGAGCGCCTACCGACAGAATCGGTAAGTCTTCTAAGGCCGTGCCTTTGACGATGGTTTCCACATACCAAGTCTGGGCATCGGTCACCACCTGAATAGAAGGATCGTCTTGCACTAAAGCAAAGAAACTATTAATGGGCTGCGATATTTTTGCAAAAGGCTCACTCACCCACGCATTCACTAGCGCATGATCATCCTTAACCGCCTCGGTAATGCCTGCATGCGATTCAACCAAAGAGGTTACCGAGCGATCAGGGTTCGATTGCGAAATAGCCTTCAGAACCGATTCACTATCAATCACCGACCAAACATCATCAGTACTCTTCTGTAAGATTAAATCGATGTAACCTAAATACTTACCCCAATAACCGGGCATTACCGCCGCTACGCCATTGATAGTGCCCTTCACGTTATCCACACCGGCTAAGTCATCATATCTGCTATGGCCTGGGAAGTTACGATGCGCATGGCCAAACATAATGGCATCAATATCGGCAACTTGTGATAAGTAAAAACTGGTATTTTCATCACCGCCTAAGCGCTCACTCGTCACTAAGCCAGAATGCGGAATAGCGATAACAATATCAGCGCCCTCTGCTTTCATCAGCGGCACATAGTGCTTCGCCATATCAACAATATCTTTCGCTTTAACCCGCGTTTCTAGATTGTTTTTGTCCCACTGCATTACCTGTGGTGGTACAAAACCAATGTAGCCAATGGTGAGTTGATGGGCATTGCCTTCCGCATCCAGTACATTCTTTTCTTGTAGTAGGTAAGGTGCGAAATAAGGGATGTCGTTGCTATCGTCGGTATCATGATCATCAAAGAAAACGTTCGCCGAGGTATACGGGAAGTTGGCATCATCAATCGCTTGCTTTAAAAACGGCAGACCAAAATTAAACTCATGATTGCCAATGTTCGCGGCATCGTAATTTAGAAGATTCATCGCTTTATAGATAGGATGTACTTCGTTTTCTCCCAGCCCTTTTACTTTAGCGACATAGTCACCCAGTGGGCTGCCTTGCAGTAAATCACCGTTATCCACCAGCACACTGTTTTTTACTTCAGCACGCGCCGCAGTGATTAAGCTTGCCGTTTTTACCAAGCCTACCGAATCATCTGCCGTGCCACGGTAGTAATTGTAATTCATGATATTGGCATGCAGATCGGTTGTTTCCATCACACGTAAAATAACCTGACTCGTAGTTATTACCGGCCCTTGATCATCAGCAGGCACTTTATCGATGTGAGTTTTACCAGCGCTATCACCACCGCAGGCGCTAAGGCCAACAATAAGCGACGAGCACAAAGTAATTTTAAGCAAAGAGTTACTGGAGGTTTCCATTTGATTTCCTGTCAGTTTGATTAACTAAACAGGATGCTAGGGGCTGACTGTGACAAAGAGATTAAGGATTTATGGCTGTACTAATCCGTTAGCAGACAGCCCATAAACGATGGTGCTTAAATGACAAAAAATATAAATTAAGATCAATCATTTTCAATCAAAGGAATACGATCCGTATTTTGCTTCGAAGCACCCTTAATTAGATCAAGCATCTTTTTACGAATCGTCTGCAAGTTTCTAGATTTCACTGCCGCCGCTAACGGCTCATTAAGCGACATGCCATAACTGAGAAAACCCTTCTTCGTCGGAATCGACATCGACATAGGAATACCCTGCGCAACACCCCCACCGATTAGCTCAATCGCACGCTCGCTGGTCATCACCTTTTTAGCGCTCAGTATCGGCTGAAAAATAATACCGTTCTCATCAGAGCGTAATAGAATCCCAGAACGATCAGGACGCCAGTCATCACCCAGCTGTGCCATAAAGCGCCAAGCACAATGCCAGTCTTGGCAAACAGAAGGTCGGGTCGAATAGATCTTACAACCGCCCTTATCAATCAAGTTTGAACAGACTTTGTCGGCAGGTTTTTTGAAATCGTCATCATCAATCAAAAGCACAACACAGCACGCTGTACACTCTCCACATTCACGGCCGGGTACTAAATGTGATTCTTGGTCTTCGCTCAATGTCATACCTACAGCCCAGCGTCTCAGCAAAGCGTTAAATGATAGTTACTCTTAGCCAAGCATTATAATACTGATCTGAAGCACGGTAAAACGGATAATGATTAAACTACCCTTACAACCTGTCGCTTGTGGCTTACCCAAAGACAAGGGTCAAAGCAATCGTCAGCATCGTCAGCCCCACAACAAACTCTAGAACCTTCCAAGCGTTAGGGTTCTGAAACACAGGGGCTAATAAGCGAGCGCCATAGCCCAAGCTGAAAAAGAAAGCAAAAGAAGCCAATATCGCTCCCAACGCAAACTCCAGCTGGCGACCTTCGTACTGAGTTGAAATACTGCCCAGAAGAACCACTGTATCTAAATAGACATGCGGGTTTAGCCAAGTGAAAGCCAGACTAATACCCACGACTTTTAAAGCAGAATCGTAGACCTCAGCTTCAGACTCTAACGCATGACTATGGTTAAAGGCCGACCTAAAGCTTAAAACCGAATACAGCAGAAGAAACGCAGCGCCGCCATAACGGGCATACGTTTCAATAAGCGGATATTCATTAACCACAATGCCAAACCCCGCAATACCCAATGAAATTAAAATAGCATCAGACAGCGCACAGATTATACAAACCAATAACACATGTTGTTGCTTGATCCCCTGCTTTAGAACAAAAGCATTCTGAGAACCAATCGCAAGAATAAGGGATAAGCTAAGGGAGAATCCAGCGAAGAAGGTGGTCATATATAAAACCTTATAAAATCAGTATTCATGTACTCTCATATTCTAAAATTACATGATTTCAATAACCGCTACATCGCAGCAGGAAGCAGGAAGCAAAGCTGAATTGTCAGACAACAAATGATAATAAACAGATATGAAATGAATCATTTAATTAAAAACATCGTATTTAGCCAGCGAATATCTTCAGGTCCCAAGCGAGCTTTCTGATGAAGCTTCGCATTATAAAAAGCTTCTTTATAAACATGGCAGATTGCTTTCTCTGTTAATTGTCGCCATCGATCATGTTCAATTTCTGGAATGCTTCCCACCGCCAAGTTAGGGTCCACTAAAGGATCATGCTCTTCTTCGTTTGTTCTCAGTGCAAGTTCTAGTTCTTGTAAGATGGGATTAATGACACGTAAAGTATTCGAATGCTCAAAATCGTTTGTAATACTGTCTTGAGCTTCTTTAACATCTTTATCAAGCTTAAGCTGACTTAACTTTTTACCAGCAGGACGCAACCCAAATTTATTTACTATACTAGCGAAACCAGGCAATAGCGCCTTTACTGCTATCCCAGCGCCTACTAGCGGGTTAAACACAGCTGCAATACCACCAACTGCTAACATGCCATAAGTTAATTTTTTATCTAAAGCATCAATATCATTTGCTAAAGTTTCTAGAGTATTCAATTCATTTTCGTTTGATTCACAAACTATCTCTTTAGCACTCCCATGCATATATTCTTTCAATTCATTTTCTGAATGATTATTAGGAAAGTGAAACACCCTTCTTTTAGGAAGAGTATTCACATCCGGGACTCCTACAGGAAGACAACGCATGGTATGTATTGCGAAATTATACTCAGATAAATAATAAGGAATAAAGAAGTAGTGTTTTTCATCATACTCTACCCCTCCATACCTGCCAGATTGCTCTCTTGATGAAAATACAGGCAAGCCATTTATTGTATCTTTTACGAAGGTTAATCCTTTATCAAAAAAATCTTTCATTTTTCATCACTAACTTATCAATATTTAACGAACAGCATGCATTTTATACTTCAAGACTAATTTGTCTAATTTATGTCATTACACACTGCTTAGAAGCGTCACTAAATCGCTCTACAATCCCGCCACTTTCAGCCACTTAGCCAAGAGCCTAGCGCCAAAGCCTGGAGGTAAACTATGCACCGACTGCAATGTTTCAATGAACAGGGTCGAATCTGCAAAGTAATTAGGAAAGGCTTCCTTTAGGTTACCAACCGATGCAATATTAACTAATGCTGATACTAGGGTCGGATTCTTAGCCGACTCTTTTTCAGCCGCCAAATATTTATTGGTCGCTTCTTTCGATTCTCTTTCAGAGAACAGAGAGACCTCACCGGTATTAGAAACAGTATCGATTTTTATTAAGCAGTACGCATGCTCATTACTTGATATGTTTTCATCGATGAAGTTTAGCGTCACCCTAAAAGCATTGAATCTTTTATAGATGTTTAACTTCGAAATCAGTTTCGCTAATTGAACTTGGCTATCATCAAAGTTCTGCGGCGTGCCTTCGATATTTGCAAACTCATCACCGGCATATTTAAAAAAGTCTTTCCAGTCTTGTTGCCCGATATTCGATTTTAAAGTTTGCTTGGTAAATAAGTCCACAATCTCAACCGACGTTGCCCACGCATGTTGAAGCTTGGTTCGAACCTGAATCTCTACTTGATAATTTTTATTATCAACTGCGCTCACATGCTTACCAATTAGGTGAACACCTCGATATCCATCAGGCTTAGGATTATCGATATAGTTTGTTTCTTTTAGTTGATAAACCAACTTTAGATGCTTACGTACTTTCGAAACATACTTAGGAGATTTAACAATCGACCTGCAGCCCGCAATATCTTGCATGCGGTCTAAATTCATCTTGGGGTTTCGACTTAGCTTAGTAATAATCGAGGGCGTTCTTTTTAGACGGCTAACGACAATAGATTCATCATCAACTTTATGGGATATAACGGATAGTTCACGCGAAAGGTTGTTCAACACATCGATGTGACTGGATCTCCAGATCGACAGAATATCCATACACTCTTTATATCGATCTGGGTCAGTATTGATGATATTTTCGATCAACAGAGACTTCCCCGCTTTCTGAACACCTGACTTGGTATACTGCAGATCACCATCTAATTCTTTTTTCATTAAACCATCATCCTAATGTACTTAATGCCTAAATCGACTACTTCACAACCGTAAAATAGTCTTTAATCCAGCCGTATACCATTTCACTATTCACCTCAGCAGAAGCCGCTTGCTGATAATCATCACCAGGGTCTTGATCGAGAAAGGTAAATTGATAGCGCATAATTTCTGGATGGAGATCGTGCAAAACAATAAGAATACGCTTGTTCGTGACCAAACAATCGATGGTCAGAACATCTGCGGGTATACCCGTTTTGCGCATACCTTGGATCACACTAATAACGGGATTGATATCTGAAAAATCGAGCTGGATTTTCTCATGCGCTTGGCTGGCAATATCAGACAAGGATAATAAGGCGGGATTAGCATTCATGGGGTATTCTTCTTTGGATCGGGCTAGAGCGTAACGATATCACGAATAACGTTCTTGCGAGTACCAAACGTCTAAAACTGAGCCTACATTCGTGGCTCGGTTTTAGACGTTAACTACAGCGCTATTGAGAAAAAATTACCCTTGCGCCCGTCGTTAAATCAACGGCAATAATGGCATCACGATATTTTTCAACCACTAGAGCTCGATTGTGTTTCGAATCATAAACGATACTACTAGTTCCAGAGATGAAAAATGAGTTATCACCGCTTGGTGATGCTAATTGAGTGCGAGAGCCACTGGTTAGATCTGCAGCATTAACCGTCATCTTCCAATTGTCCAGTAGGATAATTCGATTATTCTGTGGGTCTATGGTTATGCCGAATGGGCTGTGAAATCCATTGCTACCTTCAACCGGAGTAGAACTATCGACCAGTACTGTACGCATTCCTGTATCTAGATTCACAGCAATCACCGCTTTTCGATTTATATCAGATACTAATACCCGATTACCAGCCACATCAATCGTTAAATCGCTTTGACTGGATAGATCAATGCCAACGCCATTATCTGCATCCGATAAAATCGTACGGGCGCCATTAACCAAACTGACGGCAACAACAGCTGGGCCATCCAATACCAAAACTCTATTATTTGCGGCATCTAGTGCAATATACCTTGGACTAAGCAAAGTAAAATTACTGCTGGCCACTTCCATCGTATTGTCGGAGATTAATGTACGCGCACCGGTATCGAGAGCTACGGCAATAATTGCTTTTTGACCAAAGTCCGTAACTAACAAACGATTATTGGCTGCATCCAAAACAATACCTTTCACGATATCAAATTCGATATTACTCAAACCAACAGAGACTGTATTATCTGAAAGTAAGGTTCTTGCACCCGTATCCAAATTCAGGCTGATAATTGCCGCTCGATCAGTATCACTAACATAAGCTACATTTTCGTCTGAATTGATTTCAATATCAAATGGGTCATCCAGAGATAAATTGTTATCGGGTGTTACACCTGTGGGCACAATAACCGTTTCTGTCGTCGCCAAATCCACATCGACAATTTCTAACACTTGGCCGCTGCCAGAATCGCTTTCTAGAATATAAGCATGTGAATTGGCCGGGTTAAATACGATGTCGTAAAAATCCTTATCAATAATCGTATTGGTTACACCCGCAAAATTCATTTCAACAAGGCCATCAAATTGATTAACCAATAATACGCGGTTATTAACCGTGTCTAAATCCAATCGACGATACCAAGGAATATAAGGGCTGTTTATTGCTCCCATAATAGTTCGTGCCCCGGTATCTAAGTCCACCGCGACAACCGCTTCTAGGCCACTATCAAGTACAAGTACCCGATTATTGGCAGCATCAAGCGCCATGTCCTTAGCTTCTCTAAAAGCATTCACTCTATTAGGAATTTGTGCACTGGAAATGACACGACGAGCCCCGGTATTATTGTCTACTTCGATAAGAGAACCACGGCCAGCGTCGAGTATCAGTAAACGATTATTGGTATCATCTAATACAAGAGCAACCGGAGAAATAAAGGTGTTATTTACATCGGCTGTGCTGTTATCCGCAATCGTGGTGCGAGCGCCGGTTGCCAAGTTCACTTCAATGACACTGCTTGCACTCCAGTCAGTGATATACGCAACACCGGCAGCAAGATTCAATACCATACCCTGGGTATCACCAAACTCAGTATCACTAATGTCAGTTGCAATACTACTATCAGAGATAATTTCACTGGTACCGTTGGCAATATCAAACTTGACTAAACTTTGACCGCGCTTTACCGCGTAGGCATGATTATTTACAGCATCAAAACCAAGGCTATATATACTACCGAAGGAGTCGTCTATTTTTGTACGGACACCCGTATTTACATCAACACCGATTAAAGCATAGTCTGAAACTAAAACCCGCTCATTCGCGGCATCGTATTCCATATTTTTCGGCGAACCAAAATCGATATCACCGTCATAGGTATTATCAGAAATAAGCGTGCGGGTACCATCGGTTAAATCAATTTTAATAATTTGCTTGGCATTACGTGTACTAACAAAAACACGATTATTGACAGCGTCATAAGCTATACCATAGAGGCCGTTTAAACTGACATTACTGGTAGCCGAAGCAATACTGCTGCTGGCTAACGTAGTGGATACGCCGGTATTAATATCAACACTAATAACCTTGTTATAGGTTGTCGCTAGTAGTCGACTATTGGCTGCATCAAACAGAATGCTAAGAACACCTGGCGTCGTTAACACAGTACGATTGCCATTGGTTAAATTCATCTCAACAATACCTTTGTAGCCATCGCCGATATACAGTGTGTTATTAGCGGCATCCAATGCCAAGTCGTACAACTGATTAGAAAGCGTGCCTTCAGGCTCAGAAATACTATCTTGACTAATGATGGTACGAGCACCGGTAGCAAGATCTACTTGTTTTATGGTACTTAATTTATCCTGAGTATCTAATACAATCATTCGATTGTTAGCTCGATCATACTGCATATCAGCAACGCCATTAAAGCTATTAATACTATCGACAGCATCTATTCTCTTGGTTAAACCATCGGTACCTTCAACTGAAATTAATTGATTTTTTTCGATCACAAAAAATCGATTGCCTACATTATCCATTGTTAAATGCTTAATCTCATCGGCCAGCGCAGCACTGCGAATTTCTACTGATTGCATAGAGCTGTCAGATTGAAAATCGGTTGTCGTGGCCGTTAGGATATTGAAGCCAGCACTTAAATCAGTAACCTCTGCTGTCCAAGTTGTAAAACCATCATCACTGATGGCTTCCACGCCATTTACGGTAACCGCTTGAATGCCGCTGGCGTCGGTGGAAGAGCCTCTAACCACAATACTGTTGCTAGACGTCATGGATTTTTCGGGCGGAAATGAGATCACAGTGATGGGGGCAACGGTTGGTATCGCTGGCACCGCTAGCACGTTAGATATGACGCTAATACCGGTTAACTCTCCAGTAATCGCCACAGGGGTAATTGCAAATCGAATGGCTTTACCAGCATCGCTAACTTTTAGAATATAGCTCAATTGGTTGGCGCCGTTAATGACATCGTTATCTCGAAACCAACGAATTTCGCTTTGTCCTTCAACATCACTTTCGATATCAAAATACAAGTAACTTGCCAGCAAGGAATCACCTATAACGGCCACTTCACCGTTGGTATCGGTAAGGGTTACGTTATTAACAATAGGTGCGTCGTTAGGGATCCCAGGCATGGCGATAATAATATCAGAGGTGATTGCGATACCGGTTAACGTCCCCGTTGCCGCCTTGGGTGTAACTTCAAATCGAATGGCTTTATCAGCATCGTCAGCTGTTAGAATGTAACTCAATTGGCTGGCGCCGTTAATAACATCATTATTGCGTAACCAACGAATAGCGCTTGGCCCTTCAACATCATGTTCTACATCGGCATACGTGTAGCTTGCGACTAAGGTATCACCCACAACCGCATTGTCGCCGTTAGTATCAGTAAGGGTGATATTGCTAACCGTGGGGGCTTCGTTAACAGCGGTGGACATTATATTAATAACATTGGAAGTTGCTGCAATACCTACCAACGTACCTGCTGCTGCTTTTGGCATGACTTCAAAGCGAATGGCTTTGCCGGCATCAGCATCAACCAAGGTATAACTCATTGAAATTGCGCTGCTAACAATCACATCATTGCGCAACCAACGAATGGCACTTTGGCCCTCAGTATCATTGTCTTCATCGGCATACGTGTAATTCGCCATTAAGGTATCACCGACAACCGCATTGTCGCCGTTGGTATCGGTAATAGTAACGTTGCTGACCGTAGGGGCTTGATTAATAGGCGCAGATATTACGCTAATGATACTGGAGACTCTGGCAATACCGACCAACTCACCCGCGGTTGCCTTTGGGGTTACTTCAAATCGAATGGCTTCATCAATATCGGCAGCAACCAAGGTATAACTCATTCCCGTTGCGCGGCTAATGGCAATATTATTTCGCAACCAACGAATGGCGCTTTGGCCCTCAGTATCATTGTCGTCATCGGCATACGTGTAACTTCCCACTAAGGTATCACCAACAACCGCATTGTCGCCGTTGGTATCGGTAAGGGAAACGTTACTGACTGTGGGTGCCTGATTAATAGGGGGGGACATTACGTTAATAACATTGGAAGTTGCAGCAATACCTACCAACGTACCCGCTACTGCTTTTGGCATGACTTCAAAGCGAATGACTTTACCGGCATCAGCATCAACCAAGGTATAACTCATTGTAATTGCACTGCTAACAATCACATTATTGCGTAACCAACGAATGGCACTTTGGCCTTCAGCATCATTTTCACTATCGGAATACGTGTAACTAGCGACCAAAGTATCACCGACAACGGCACCTTTGCCGTTGGTATCGCTGATAATAACGTTACTGACCGTCGGTGCTTGGTTAACGTTAGGGGCTGGTGCAGACACGACATTAATAACATTGGAAGTTGTGGCGATGCCTATTAACTCACCGGTGACAGCCGTGGGAGTTACTTCAAATTTAATATTATTGCCGGCATCAGCAGCAACCAAGGTATAACTCATTGCGGTTGTGCTGCTAATAACAACATTATTTCGCAACCAGCGTATGGCGCTTATTCCCTCGGCATCATTTTCACTATCCGAATACGTGTAACTCGCCACTAAAGTATCACCGACCAGAGCACTTTCGCCGTTAGCATCGGTAAGGACAATATGACTGGCAATGGGTGCTAGGTTAATACTTGGGGCTTGGTCAGTGGAGATTACGTTAATAACATTAGAGGTTGCTGCAGCCCCCAGCAACGTACCCGTTACTGCCTTTGGGGTTACTTCAAATCGAATGGCTTTACCGGCATCAGCATCAACCAAGGTATAGCTCATTGCGGTTGCGCTGCTAATAATCACATCATTGCGCAACCAACGAATGGCACTTTCGCCTTCCGCATCACTTTCAAAATCGGCATAGACATAACTCGCCATTAAAGTATCGCCGACAACGGTAATTTCACCGTTGGTGTCTGTAATGACGACATTGACTACGATAGGGGCAACATTATTATCTGTTGAATCGCTAGCACCACAAGCTTGCAGTAACATTAGAGAGGCGGCCAACATTAGCGTCTTAGCGACCCTTACGAAGACACTATTTTTTTCAGAGGAACTCATTAAATAATCCTTTTTTAATATGCCATTCACGTACAAGAAAAATGATTTATTTCAAGCACAAAAATATTGCCCGCATTGTATACGTTACTAATGATAAATACCTATATAAGTATCGTTTTATGAGAACTGGCCCTGATTATTGCCACACACCTCCGTTGCATTGCTACTAATCGCGTTAACAATAAAACCAACCTCAGCTGGAGCAGCTAATCAGGCTTCTCACCTGAGCGCCTCCCGAGATGTCACTGTTTCCCATGTCCATATAGGAAAAATTGCAGTGATAGTTCCTGAAGGACAAGCAGCCATACGGGTACAGTTAATCAATATCGAGAGTTTGATTAATAGAAAGAAAGGCCATTTTCCAGTGCATGGCCTCTCAATCACTTTTATGCTGATTAGATAATTCTAATTTAAGGCTTGATGAATGAATTCAATAGCGCAAGAGGCTATTCTTGCCGTAAGAATAGATTAATTTATTATTAAATGTTTCGGTAAACATAAGTTCCAGCCAGTAATATAATCACAACCGACGATTTAACCATGACTAATATTTTATTTTCAGCCACACCTTTCTTCCTAAGATAAGGAGAAAGAAATTCATATCCAGCTACCCACTATTAAACCTTTGATGTTACATAACCAGCAGCGTCTATTAGCGGTAATTTACCACGAACAAAAACACCATTTCCCCGACCAATTTCTTTGCCATCAACATCATAGACAACCGACTCTGCGATGAACTGTGTCCGATTTTTATTCACTACCTTACCGACAGCACGCATAATTCCAGTAGATACCGGCCGTGTAATATAGGTTGTGAACGAGGTTGTTAAGACAAAGAATTCTTCTTCAAGAGAATTGGCTGCAAAAAATGCCGCATCATCTAGCATCTTAAAATAGACAGAGCCATGCACACCGCCTGCGGAATGATGAAATTTCTGATCTAGCTGAATCTCTATCGTTGCTTCACCCTCTGAAATATTCAGTACAGGACTGTATATTTCATTGATCGGTGCCGCCGCATACATGCTAATTAAACTATCAAAGTGAGATTTGTTCTTCATTAGTACGCTACTCTTTATTTGAATAACGCTCAGCTTAGAGTATTCCTGCTATAGATTCATCGAAAATCTGATTAGGGCTATGATTAAGAACATTTGGAGAAGCTAACTCCCACATATTCAAAGCCAAGGTATCCTTAGCCTGCGAATACTGCCGTTAACAGTGAAAAATTAATGACGAAAAAAAGCAACGGGAACCGCCATTGTTAATAACTCCCCCATGACCTCATCAGGTGGTAAAGGCAAAGGCTCTGCGCGATAAACCAGCGCGACCACTTCTTTATCAAGGGCTTCATAACCACTGCCACGATACAATTCAACATTCAGAACTTTACCTTGCCGATCGACACTAAAGCTGACCCAAGGAACCCCTTGCTGCCCCAGCATTTGAGCTCTACGCGGATAGCGCTTACGTCTCTCAAGGTGTGCCTGCAATAAACTCTGCCAAGTAATTTTGGCTTCTGATTCAGCCTCACTTAAAGCCCCAACTTGAGGTGCTGATGCGATCTCAGATTGTTTAGTTTTAAGCGTCAGTGGCGCACGACTTTCTGCAACAAACTCTTCTCCTGAAGCCTCACCCGAACTCTCTTCTTGCTGTATTTCAACAACATCCTCTAGCACCGGTTCAACCACTTCTTCTGTGGGCTCCTTCTTTTCTATTTTTTTTACTGCGGTTTTCAATAACACATCAGATTGAATCTCTGGCAATACCTCAAATAGCTCTGCGGCTTCTGGCTGAGTTGTTTTGGTTTGTGTTTGAACACTGGGGGGCGGTGACGATTTTTTCTGTTCAAGACCAACAGGCAGCGCTGCCGAAGGAGCATTGGGTGCCGCGACCATACTCACCTCAAACAGCAAAGGCGCCGCAGGAGAAGATTCAGCTAAATGAATCTCTGGCTGCCAAAGAAATAATCCTGCGAGCATTCCATGAAGAGCAATCGCACCAGCAATCGCTAGCGAGCCATAAACAAGCTGCCGTCTATTTTTAGACGGCAGCTCTCCTGCCAATAACGTCATAGAGCTTGTTCCAAACCAACCAACGCTACCTTGCTATAACCTGCCTTGGCCAATAAATTCATTGTTACCATCAGTTCTCCATATTCCACTTTACTATCTGCACGCAAAAAGATCGGCTGCTCTTTAGAAATATTTTTTGTTTTTAATACATCCGCTAACAGCACTCTATCAACGACTTCATCCCCTAAAGACAGAGTGGAATCTTTTTCCAATGTTAGATACACAGGGTCATCTACCTTAGCGGCTTTTGCGGCTACCGCCGGCAAATCCACTGGTATACTGACTGTGGCCAAAGGGGCCGCCACCATAAAAATAATGAGCAAAACCAACATAACATCGATAAAGGGAGTGACATTAATTTCATGCTGTTCCACCAATGATTCAGTACTATCACTTTTCATATTGAATGCCATTAAACGGCATCCTTCACGAGGGAAATACTGGATGAATTTTTATCCAACAATAAATTCGGTAACTCACCCGCATCTTTATGATGTCGATCTAAATCGCGACTAATCAATATCATGAGCGCGGTCATAATATCCATAATCAATACCCGATAACGAGCAATAGAACGAGCAAAATGGTTATAAGTTAATACGGCAGGAATAGCAGCAAGCAAACCAACAGCGGTTGCTAATAACGCCTCAGCAATACCCGGCGCGACCACGGCTAAGTTCGTCGTTTGAGTTTCTGCAATCCCAATAAAGCTATTCATAATTCCCCAAACTGTACCAAACAAGCCAACAAAAGGCGCAACAGAACCGATGCTCGCCAATATCCCAGTACCCTGATTCATCGTCGCGACTAACGATATTTGCACCCGCTCTAAGCGCGCCAAAATTCGCTCCTTCAACCCCTCGTCAGAAGCAAGTCCCATCGAAGATAACTGAATTTCATGACGACAGGCTTTCAATAAAAGTAAGCTATTGCCTTTTTGCTGATCTAAATTTTTATTCGCCATGGCGAAATTTTCCGCATGAATAACCCACGCTAACAAAGAGCGACTATCACGTCGTGCGACATGCAAATGAACTGTCTTAAACAACCAGATTGCCCAAGTCAGCACAGACGAAATTAACAAAGCAATAAGCACCGCCTTCACGATCCAATCCGCTGCTTGAAACATTCCCCATGGCGACAAGTCATTATGAACGAAGGCCGTATCCTGAATAGCGGCAAAAGATAATGGGGTCCAACAGCAAAAGCAGAGTAATAAAAAGTGAGAGATTCGTGCTGTCATAATGGGTTCCTGTAAGCGGGTATATATCTAAGTGACGACTGAACAAAGCTTTCACTCATGTTTTGTAGCAATAATTTACAAATTAGAATCAGGGCACGAGTGACAAATCATAACACTATGATCAACAATTACACTTTAAATGATAATGAATATCATTTACAATCTCGTTTTTTGATGCCCATTACCCTGAGGTTCACAACTTTGTCCTTCAAAACATCCACCGATAGAGTATTCAGCAGTCTCTATGAAGAGCACCATGAATGGTTAGTTCTGTGGATAAGCAGACGTACTCGAAGCTCTAATAATGCCTGGGATTTGGCTCACGATACTTTTATGCGCTTACTTGACCGCCCAAGCATACCGACAAGCTTACTTAACCCTCGAGCATGGTTAGCAAAAACGGCTGGGAACTTAGCAATCGATCAGGCACGTCGTGCGGTATTAGAAAAAAATTACCTCGCATTATTGGTAACCTTGCCCCAAGCCGAACACCCTTCGCCAGAAGATCAATTGCAATTACTGGAATTACTACAGCAAATAGATAACTTGCTTAGTGGTTTAAGGCCGATAGAAAAAACTGCATTTTTGATGGCGCGATTAAATGGCTCTAGTTATCGCCAAATCGCAGATCAACTAGAGATCAGTTTGTCATCTGTTGAAAAGTACATCGCGAAAGCCATGCTGCAATGTTACAGCGCGGCCTACCCAGAGCTCTTATGAAAACATCGAATCAGCGCAATCAAGAGCCACTACCCGATAGCATCATTCGCCAAGCAATTGCATGGCGCATTCGCTTAGAGTCGGCCAAGCAAAATATTGAAATCACTTATGAAAAAGAATTACTTGCCTGTGAACATTGGCGCGCCCGCGATGCCATGCATCAACTGGCATGGCAACGCCTAGAAAAAATAGACTCTAACTTTCATACGCTTTCACATAATGCGCCGAAGCTGGCCCAATCAACATTATTAAAAACAGATACCGACTGCCAACACATTAACCGTCGCCAAGCTCTAAGAACATTCGCAGGATCCGCTTTCAGCCTTTCAGCCATTGGCTTAGTCAGCCACCAGCAAGGCTTGTTTAATCGTCTACAAGCAGACTATTCAACTCAAAACGAAATAAGCCAATATACTCTAGAAGATAACAGTCAAGTTTGGCTTAATTCCGATACCACCATTGAGTTAGATTTTGATCACAAACAACGCTCAATTCTATTAACCCAAGGTGAAATGCAACTCACTGTCGCAGCAGATCCCCGCCCACTGAATATCATTACCGAGCATGGCTTGCTCACTGCCAGCGGCGCTCAATTTTTATTGCGCAATGAAAAAAATCACTCAGTGCTTCAAGTCACTGACGGCAGCGTAATGATTCAAGAAAAAAGAAATCAAAGAGTGACTCAAGCCGTCGCGGGAACCGTGTATAAAATTAACAGCCACAACATGGAGCAGCTAAACAATCAGATATTCGATTACAGCAGCTGGATTGAAGGCATTTTTTCTGTCAGAAACATGCCCCTAAAGGATTTTTTAGCAGAGCTATCCCGCTATAGAACAGGCTTTCTAAAATGCGATACCCGCCTAAACCAACACCTCGTTTCTGGAATATACCAACTCCGTGATACAGACCTCGTCGTACAAACCTTGGCCTTATCTGCACGAGGAGAAGTTCGCTATAGAACACGATGGTGGGCCGAAATTACACCTCTAGCGACTAGCTAACCAACTTATTAAAAATAATTCTCATTATCATTACTGGTTTTCCATTTTCATTCGGCTAATAAGTAAATAGCCAGAAAAAGGAAACTGTTTCAATGCAGTCCCGCAGCCAAAAATATCTTGTCTCAGCTTTAACAGTATTGTTGCTAATACTCCTTCCTATTACAGGACAGGCTCAAGTAAAGTCGCAACAGATAACATTCAAAATACCCGCAGGTGCATTAGCCGATGCGTTGAATCTTTATTCTCGCCAAGCAGGTATCACGCTCTCATATGAAGAGCACTTGGTACGTGGAATGTCAGTCATAGCGATAAGCGGCGACCTTCATCCTAAAAAAGCCTTATTAACGCTACTCAACGGCACCCAGCTACACGCAATTGAAGTAGGCACTGGCAGTTGGTTAATTCAACCAAGCCAGCAAGACCTCATGATACTCGATACTATTCAGGTCCAAGGTCAAGACAGTTTAAAAGACCAAGCCTACAAAGAAGCAGCCTCCGTTAACATCATTACCCAAGACCATATTGAACGCTTTCGAGGTACCAGCGTTGGTGACATATTCCAAGGAACCCCAGGGGTATTAGTCAGTGAAAATCGAAACTCTGGTGGCTTAGATATCAATATCCGAGGCATGCAGGGGCAAGGCAGAGTACCCGTTATGATTGATGGCAGCCGACAAGAAACAACGGTATACCGAGGTTACTCAGGCGTCTCTAGCCGTAGCTATATTGACCCCGATCTCATTGGTTCACTGCGCATAGACAAAGGGCCGGTAATGACCGCAGAGGGAACCGGGGCCACCGGGGGAGTCGTCAGTGCCACCACCTTAACCGCAGAAGACATTGTAAAACCCGGGGAATTATTTGGCCTGCGCCTACGAGGAAGCGGCATAGGTAATAACTCAGCAGCCCCAAAACCAGGAACTTACGCTGGGTATTACCTACGCCGTAATGCGTATCGCTCAGACTGTCGTTTTTCCACCTACTGCAGCGACGAATTCCTAATGCCAGAAAACTTTGCGCCAGAACAAGGGACCGACAGACCTGGCTTATTAGAATTCGGTAGCTATGCGGGCAGCCTTGCCCTCGCCCAACGTTTTGAATGGGGAGACCTCGTCGCCGCCTATGCCCAAAGACAGCAAGGTAACTATTATTCTGGTACCCAAGGCGATACACCCGACGTCATTATTGGCGAAGGAGATAAACAAGCTTGGTATACCGAAACCCCTGTATCACTCACTGGCGCATCTCGCTTTCGCGGTGGTGAAAGAATTCCCAATACCAATTTTACAAGCAGCTCTCTGCTGTTAAAAAGCAACCTATATCTACCCAATGATCAGAGCTTAGATTTAAGCTACATACGTTACGACAGTCAGTATGGCGAAATGATGCCATCACAACTTCTCTTTTTTGGTCAAGCAAGACAATGGCTAGACAGTGAAGTACTCAACCAAACTTATACAGCCCGCTACCGCTGGCAACCCATAGAGCATGATTGGGCTGATTTAAAAATCAACCTGTGGAAAACCGATGCCGTCACCCAATTAAATACCCCCGGCGTTGGCTCAGTCGAACTAGAAAAAAATGTTGCTCGCACCGATGACTATCAACGCCTAGGCGCTGACATATCAAACAGCATGCAATTTTATCCAATGGGAGAATTGAAACTGGATTATGGCATCTCGGGACAATGGGAAGACATGGATACCGAGACAGGAAAAACCGAAGGGTTCTATACCGGTTCTCGTAGTGGCTGGCGTAACGAGTTCAGTGCTTTCACCGCAGCAACATGGCAACCTTGGTCGCAATGGACATTAGAAGCAGGCATTCGCCATACTCGCTTCAGCTCAAAAGATAACAACCCTCTGCCACTGAGCAGCAAAGACCCCGCTTGTCAGCCTGATGGCAATAACGGTTGCCTGCCTGTTTATTACAAAAATAACAGCACGGGTAGCGCACCGATTATCAGCTTAACTTGGGAACCCATGCCCGGCTTACAATTTTATCTACGACATGCCGAAGCCTTAAGAATGCCTAGCCTATTTGAAAGTACCTCAGGCTGGTCCGTTAGCCCTGCACTTGATATTCCATTGAAAGCAGAACACAGCACCAACAAAGAAATTGGCATCAACTTTTTGCAAAGCGACCTATTTTCCAATCAAGATAAAGTCCGCATAAAACTATCCTACTTTCAAAATCACGTAGACGATTATTTAACCCGAACTCAACCCAATGCTTGGGAAACCGAGCAAGATGGCCTAGATTATTTTCGACTGCGAAATATCGATAGCTTAGATCTCCATGGCTGGGAACTGAATCTAAATTATGATGCGGGCACTTGGCTTACCGAATTAAGTGGCACGCGCTACTCCCATATAGAAGTCTGCAACGTTGGCAGTAACGTTCGCTATTACTGCAGTGACTGGGGCCTGCCTCAAAGCTATATCAACAATATGATTCCGCCTGATTGGCATGCTAATGCTCATTTTGGTTTGCGCCTATTTCAACAAAGT